>Ga0308169_10000815_pt1 | contig 40913 bp, 32 predicted proteins | sample PhyBR1_2_FD_202139 | JGI IMG/M metagenome (GOLD analysis project Ga0308169, IMG submission 202139) | Phyllosphere microbial communities from UC Gill Tract Community Farm, Albany, California, United States - DLSLSB.R1 | ecosystem: Host-associated > Plants > Phyllosphere > Unclassified | place...
TCACCCTCGTCGACACCGGCGGGTGGGAGCCCGACGCCATCGGCATCGACAAGTCCGTCGCCATGCAGGCCGAGATCGCCGTCGACCTCGCCGACGCCGTGCTGTTCGTCGTCGACGTGAACGTCGGCGCGACCGCCACCGACGAGGCCGTCGTGCGCATGCTGCGCGCCTCGCACAAGCCCGTCATCCTCGTCGCCAACAAGAGCGACGACGCCCGCAAGGACCTCGAGGCCGCATCGCTCTGGTCGCTCGGTCTCGGCGAGCCGTTCCCCGCCTCGGCGGTGCACGGTCGCAACGTCGCCGACCTGCTCGACCTCTGCATGACGAAGCTGCCCGCGGTGTCGACCGTGGCGAAGGAGGAGATCGGCGGGCCCCGCCGCGTCGCGATCCTCGGTCGCCCGAACGTCGGCAAGAGCTCGCTGCTGAACAAGGCGGCCGGCGAAGAGCGCGTCGTCGTCAACGAGCTCGCGGGCACGACCCGCGACCCCGTCGACGAGCAGGTCGAGATCGCCGGGCGCGTGTGGACCTTCGTCGACACCGCCGGCATCCGCAAGCGCGTGCACCTCCAGCAGGGCGCCGACTTCTACGCGTCGCTCCGCACATCGGCCGCGCTGGAGAAGGCGGAGGTGGCCGTCGTCGTCATCGACGTCACCGAGTCGATCTCGACTCAAGACCTGCGGATCATCGACCTGGTGCTCGAGTCGGGCCGCGCGCTCGTGCTCGCGTTCAACAAGTGGGACCTCCTGGACGACGACCGTCGCCGCTACCTCGAGCGCGAGATCGAACAAGACCTGGATCACGTGTCGTGGGCGCCGCGCGTCAACATCTCGGCCCGCACCGGTCGCCACCTCGAGAAGCTCGTGCCCGCGCTCGAGCTCGCCCTCGAGTCGTGGGACACCCGCATCCCGACGGGCAAGTTCAACGCCCTGCTCGCCGAGCTCGTCGCCGAGCACCCGCACCCGCTGCGCTCGGGCAAGCAGCCGCGCATCCTGTTCGGCACCCAGGCGGCCAACCGCCCGCCGACCTTCGTGCTCTTCACGACCGGGTTCCTCGACCCGCAGTACCGCCGCTTCATCACGCGCCGCCTGCGCGAGATCTTCGGCTTCGAGGGGACTCCCATCACCGTGAACATGCGCGTGCGCGAGAAGCGCAAGCGCGCGTAGTCGGGCTGGTCGCTCGACGCCAGAAGGTGGACACGACGCCGGGTTTAAGCCTGGTGCCGTGTCCACCTTCTGGCGTTGTGGGGCCGCGGCGGTGTGGGGCGGGGTGGGGCGGTGTGGTGCGGGCTGTGCTGTGCGTCCGTGATACGCCGCCAGCTTGTCGACACCCCGCCATCTGATCTGGTGGCGGGGTGTCGAGTCGGTGGCGGTGAGAGTGCGGCGATCTGCGGATTCGAGGGATGCCGGGCCGATCTCGCACCGCGCCTCCTGGGCCGTGATCGACCCTCCCTCCACAGGCGTCGGCCGGGCAGGGCGTCTCCACGATGTCCTGACCCCCTCGTTCACCTTGCTAGTGTGATGTGAATCACGTACGGTATGCGAAGCCGTGGGGCGAGGTGGAAGAGGGAGCGAGTGGCGGATCTGCAGGTCGACGAGTCGGCGTTGTCGGGGGTGGCATCGGCCGTGTCGAGGGCGCGGGGTGACATCGGGTTCGACACGGCTCTGACCCGAGGGTCGTCCGACGCGGTGGGGGCCGCCCGGGTGGCCGAGGCGCTCGACGAGACGACGCGGCAGCTCCGTCGTCGTGTCGAGTTCCTGGGTGGGGTGCTCGAGCGCCTGAGTCTGTTCCCCGCGGCATTCGTGCGTGAGGTCGGGCGCACCGACTCGGCACTCGCGGCGGGGGTGTTGGCGGGTGGGCGTGCCGTTCGTGGTGCCTCGTCGAGGGTTGGGGCTGGGGCTGGGGCTGCGGCGGGGGGCCGTCGGTGACCGCGACGGGGGTTCTGGGCGGGATGGGTGCGGACGCGGGGTCGGGTGCCGGTCCGGGGTCGGGATCGGTGGAGGCGATCGAGCGGGCCGCACGAGCGCGATCGCAGAAGGCCGATGACCACGAGCTGGCCGCCTTCCAGCTGAGAGAGGCGGCGTCGTGGGCGGCCGGTTCGTGGCAGGGGCGTTCGGGGCGGGAGTTCGCGGCAGCGACCGCCGACGTCGCCGCCGAGTTGACGGCGCTGGCCGCCGGGCTCGAGCAGCACGCGTCGACTCTGCGGGTCTACGCGCGTGCGGTCGAGGCGATCCAAGACCGGCTGCGGGCGTTGGAGGCGCGGCGCACGAAGGCGCACACGTCGCTGATGCTGGGGGAGGCGCGGGTCGATGCGATCACGCGCGAGGCAGCCGAGCTGGCGGTGGCGGATCCGACCGGGGTCACCGCGGCGGTCGACTTCCGGGCGGGCGAGAGGTCGACGTTGCAGCGCCGTATCGACGACGACCAGCGCGAGCTGCGAGCTGTCGAACGTGCCGTCGACGAGTTGGAGCACGAGCGGGCAGCGGCCGATCGTCAATGCATCGACGAGCTGACGGACCCGGTCGTGATCGGTCGACCGCGGGCGATCGGCGAGGCGGCGGTCGCGACCCCGTCGGCGGAGCAGCTGCTGGCGCTGCTGGGCGGGCTGTCACGGACGGATCTCGGACTGCTGCTCGACGACCACCCCGAGCTGGTCGACAAGGCGCTCCGGGCCGACCCCGAGCGGGTGCGAGCGTGGTGGGACGAGCTGGGTCGCACAGGGCCGTTCGACGACGACGGGCTGAGCCCTGAGCAGGCGGCGCTGGTGGCGGGGTCGCCCACGGTCGTCGGGTCGCTCGACGGTCTGCCGCCGTCGGCGCGGGTGCTCGCGAACCGGGTGAACGCCGGACGTCGTCGCGACGAGCTCGAGGCGATGATGGCCTCCGGGGGGCCACCTGGCGCCCGGTTCACCGCCGACGAGATCGCGGCGATGACGCGAGAGTGGGCCTATCTCGCGGGGGCCGTCGCCGAGCCTCCCGTCGTGAAGCTGTATCTCTTCGACCCGGCCGCCGATCGGATCATCGAGATGATCGGCGAGTTCGGCCCCGAGACCACGACGATCGTCACCTACGTGCCGGGCACGGGGACGACGCTGGACTCGTTCTATCAGGACCCACGAGGCGTGCAGCAGGTGGGGGACTGGTTCGCGGCGCGTGACGGACGGACGGTCACGTTCGTCGCGAAAGACGGTCGATTCCCCCAGACGATCCCCGAGGCGAACATGCCGGTTCTGGCGGAGCCCACGGCCGCCCGGCTCGTCGGCTTGCAGAACGGACTGCGGCAGTCCTACGACCCCGCGCTCGTCAGCGAGGCGGCCATCGGGCACAGCTGGGGCCTGGCGAACGTGACGTCGTCGGAGGTGGCGGGAGCCCACTACGACCACGTGGTGTCCCTGGCCGGCGCGGGCATGCCGAGCACCTGGCAGCCCCGCGAGGGGACGACCTACACGGATTACCGCTACCTCGACTTCCTGCAGGTCGCGCAGTGGTCGGGTCAGGTGTGGAGAGGCAGTAACCCTGGCAACCACTGGGCGTTCGATCGCGAGGGGCTTTTGAAGGGTCCGCATGATGCGGAGCTGGCTCTGACGACGTCACTCGAACGGAAGATGGAGATCCTGGTCGAGAACCACTCGCTCATCGCGCAGAACAATGCCCGGAATCTGCAAGCACTCGAGCGGATCGAGCGGCTGGTGACGCGGTGAGACTGACGTCCGTGTTCTTGCCGTCGGTCGTTATCGCTGCAGCTCTCGTCATCTGCGGATGCTCGACGGAGAAGAAGGAGCAGGTGGAGATGACGGAGCAGGTGGAGATGACGGAGCAGGTGGAGATGACTGAGACGATCGCAGGAGTCGCCCTGGCGGAGGCCAAGGCACAGACGCAGGAGACGGCTCTGGAGGTGGCGAAGGTCATTCCGCAGCCTCTCGTCGCGTCGGTGGTGCAGAACCCGAAGGGCAGCATCCTCACCTCCTCTGACGGGACCCATCACTGGGCCGGGCACCTGGACATCGTCTTCAACGGGCCTGTCGACGCCGAGCCGTACTTCGAGACGGCGGTCGACGACTGGGGAGGCCGTGACGGCTGGACTGCCGAACGCGATCAGATGCCCGACGGCTCCCCGCAGCTGGTGATCACCGGGCCGGGAGGATCCGTGTATCTCCTGTCCATGGCCCTGGACCGTCGGTCGGCGCACCTCTCCACCATGTCGCCGAGTGCGGACATCGAGCCCGGCGAGGTCCGAGGGCCGAGCTACTGAGCGTGATCCACCGCCGATCCCGAGCAGTCGGAGCGCGAGGAGGGCTCGGGTAGGGCAGCATTGTCTCTCGTGAGACGCGTAGGCGAGGTGCGAAGGTGACGGGCGCTGGGCTGTGGCACCGCGCCTCCTCGGTGACCGGGCTGTCGGCGGCCGCCGACCGGGTGTGGCAGCGGCTGCAGCTCGACCGGTTCGCGGGCGGGCGGCACGCGGGCTACGTCATCCACGAAGACATGCGCGAGCACCCGCGCACTGTCCGCAGCTTCGGGGGCATCCGATGGCTGCTGTTCGGCGAGACGGTCGTCGGGTTGACCGCGATCTTCATCGCGGCAGTCCTCGCCAGCCGGGGCGAGCACGTCCCCTGGGCGGTGTGGTTCCGTTCGACCGTCGTCCTGTTCATCACCGCCTCGCTCTACGTCTTCGCCTGGCGCGCCCAGCTCGGCTACTACTGGGCGTACGCACGACTCAGGCTCTTCAGCCGCATCTTCCCGATCGTGACCCTGATCGTCGCCACCATCCCCGGGCTCTACCCCGGCTGGATGGTCGTCGAGCAGATCGTGTTCTCGCTGCTCATGATCGGCATCGGCGACCTGCTGACCAGCGATCACATGCGCGCCGCGTTCCCCAAGCCGGTGCGGCCCGCGGCGTCGTCGAGGCGATGACCGCGCTGGGCGCTCGTGCTCCGATGAACCGCGTTCGCGAAGATGAACTGCGATAGATCGCGGTTCATCTTCGCGAACGCGGTTCATGAGGCGGTTGAGCGGGTCGGCTGGCGCGAGGGGGGTCGGCTGACGCGAGCGGGAGGCTGGCGCGAGCGGGTCGGCTGGCGCGAGCGGGTCGGCTGGCGCGAGGGGGGTCGGCTGGCACGAGGGGGTCGGCTGGCGCGAGCGGGTCGGCTGGCGCGAGGGGGCCGGCTGGCGCGAGGGGGCCGGCTAGCGCCAGCGGCGCAGCGCCACTCGCTGCACCACGTTCAGCACGGTGTCGCTCAGCGTGCCGAGCAGCGCCAGCAGCAGTATCGCCAGGTAGATGCGGTCGACGCGACCGTTCGACTGCGACTCCGTCAGCAGGAACCCGAGCCCCATCGACGAGGCGATCAGCTCCGCCGCGACCAGGAACAGCCACGCCTGCGCGAGCGCGAGCCGCAGCCCCGACACCAGCGACGGGATCACCGCCGGCAGCTGCACCCGCGTGAACAGCGACACGCGACGCAGCCCGTAGGCCCGCCCCGCCTCGACGAGGTGCGGGTCGACGTGCCTCAGCGACCCGGCGACGGTCGTGAACACCGGGAACGCCGCGCCGATCGCGATCAGCGTCACCTTAGAGTCCTCCCCGATGCCGAGGTACAGGATCAGCAGCGGAACCCACGCGAGCGACGGCACGGCGCGCACGGCTGCGATCGACGGTGCCAGCACGGCCTCGCCCACCCGCGACAGCCCGACGACGGCGCCGAGCACGAGTCCGATCAGCGAGCCCACGGCGAAGCCGATCAGCACACGCTGCACCGAGATCGCGACGTACTGCCCGAGCTGCCCGGTGCCGGCGAGCTGCACGCCGGCCGTCCAGACGTCGAGCGGCGACGGCACGCGATAGCTCGGCACGCCTCCGACGCTGGTGGCGAGGAGCCAGGCGGCGAGCACGGCGACGGGCAACAGCACCCCGAGCAGTGCCAGGGGGAGGCGTCGGCGACGGAAGGGAGCCGAGGAGGTGCGCCGCGCCTCCTCGGGGACCCCTGCGGTCGGAGGGACGGTCGCGTCGCGGACGGCCTGACGGGCGTCGGCCTCGCGGGTGCTGCCGGAGACGAGATCGGTCACGACGGGTCGGCCTCTTCGGCGAAGGAGGGGTCGAAGAGCGAGTCGAGGGCGTCGTCGACGGTGTCTTGCGAGGCGACGTCGCCGGTCTCGACGAGGATCGGCGCGACGACCTCGAGGACGGCGCGCTGGTCGTCACCGGGCACGGGGTCGACGTCGAAGTGGGTGCGCTCGAGCACGCTGGTCGCGACGGCGGGGTCGATGCCGGCGACGTCGGCGAGGATGCTCGCGGTCTCGTCGGGGTTGTCCTCCGCCCAGGCGCGGGCCTTCTCGTAGGCGTCGACGACGACCTGGGCGACGTCGGGCGACTCGTCGATGAACGACTCGGTCGCGTTGAGGAACCCGTACGTGTTGAAGTCGACGTTGCGGTAGATCAGCTTGGTGTTCGACTCGGCCTCGCTGGCGGCCATGATCGGGTCGAGACCCGACCAGGCGTCGACGCTGCCGTTCTCGAGGGCGGCGCGTCCGTCGGCGTGCTGGAGGTTCTCGATGGTGACGTCGTCGGCGCTGAGCCCGGCCTCGTCGAGTGCCTGCAGCAGAAAGAAGTAGGGGTCGGTGCCGGTCGTGGCGGCGATCGTCTTGCCCTCGAGGTCGTCGACGTCGGTGATGTCGCTGTCTCCGGGGACGACGAGGGCCGACCACTCGGGCTGCGAGTAGATGTCGATGGTGTGGATCGGCGAGCCGTTCGAGCGGGCGAGCAGGGCGGCGGAGCCGGCGGTGGAGGCGACGTCGACGGCTCCGGCGCGCAGCAGCTCGTTGGCCTTGTTGCTGCCGGCCGACTGGGTCCAGGTGACCTCGACGTCGTCGCCCAGCGCCTCCTCGATGAAGCCCTGGTCTTTGACGATGAGGCTGAGGGGGTTGTAGGTCGCGAAGTCGATGTTCAGGGTGTCGGTGGACCACTCGCCGCTGGTGCTGCTGCCGGCGTCGTCGGAGTCGGTGCCCGCGCCGGCCGCGTCGCCCTGGGCGTCTTCGCCGGCGACGCAGCCGGTGAGGGCGAGCGCGGTCGCCGCGGTGAGGGCGAGGGCGCCGGCCCAGGAGGTGCGGGTGCGGCGGGCGGGGGAGGTGCGGGTCGTCATCGTGTCGTCTCCGTGCTGTCGGGGGCGGTGCGGTTCGTGGGGAGGGGCTGTTACGCGTGGATGCGTAATAGCTAGCTAGTGAGGGGCGGCGCGGGGGGTGCGGACTACTCCGAGCTCGGCGAGCAGCTCGTGGCGGAGGGCGGCGAGGGCGGGGTCGTCGCGGTCGCGGCGGCCGAGGCCGGCTCCGGGGACGTCGACTATGCGGCGGATGCTGGTGGGGCGGGCGGTGTCGGGGGCTGGCACCGCGCCTCCTCGGGGCCGGTCGGGGGTGGCGTCGGCCGCGGCGAGGTCGTCGAGGAGGACGATTCGGTCGGCGAGGTAGAGGGCCTCGTCGACGTCGTGGGTGACGAGCACGACGGTGGTCGGCAGCGCGTCGTGCACATCGAGCAGCAGGTCCTGCATGCGGAGGCGGGTGAGGGCGTCGAGGGCTCCGAACGGCTCGTCGAGCAGCAGGATGGTCGGTTCGCGGGCCAGGGCGCGGGCGAGGGAGGTGCGCTGGGCCATGCCTCCGGAGACCTGGCGGGGGCGGTGCCCTCCGACGCTGCCGAGCTGGACGAGGTCGAGCAGTTCGGTGATGCGGGCGCGGTTCTCGTCTCTCGTGGGCTTGCTGCCGTTGGTCTTGCGTTTCGGGAGGCCGAGGGCGACGTTGTCGCGGAGGGTGCGCCAGGGCAGGAGGCGCGGCTCCTGGAACGCGATCGCGCACCGCTGGTCGGCGGGCCAGCTGGGGGAGTCGCCGATGACGACGCTGCCGCTGTCGGGCACGTCGAGTCCGCCGATCTGGCGCAGCAACGTCGACTTGCCGCAGCCGCTCGGCCCGAGCACGGCGACGATCTCGCCGGCCGCCACCTCGAGGTCGACCCCGCGCAGCACGTCACGCGCGAACCGTCGCCCGACACCGCGGACCGAGATCGGCAGGGCGCGGGAGGCGGTGGTCGCGGTGGTGGGCATGCCCTGACGGTAGGTGCGACGTCGTGTTGCGCGCGCGGGGGCTGTAACCCGGCGCAATACTCGGGGCTGGTCAGGCCCAGGTGGCGAAGGCGGCCTTGGCGGCGTCGGTGCGGTAGAAGCGGCTCAGCGCCTTGGCCGATGGCTTGGCTGGCAGATGGGTCAGGTCGTCGTGGGAGACCTGGAGGAGGGACTTCGAGACTCCAGGTGCGTAGGTGATGCCGCTGCCGTCGGGGGCGATGCGGAGGAGGAAGGCATCGAACGCGGTGTGGTGGTTCAGGCAGAGGGGGAGGCCGTTGAGGGCGTCGTCGACGCCGCCGATGCTCTTCGGGATGAGGTGGGCGCCCTGGATGAGGCGCGGCTCGGCGATGTCGCAGAGGGCGCACTTCTCGCCGTAGCGGTTCAGGACGTCGGTCTTGAAGCGCCGTTGCTGGGTGCGCTGCCGGACGAGGCGGAGGGTCTGCTCGGGGAGGCCGCCGAAGAGGTCGATGTCGTCGTCGGTGGCGGGGAGCTCGTCGGGGGTGGCGAGGGGAAGGACGGACTCGACGAAGGTGACGAAGAACATGGCTTCGTCGTCGCGGTAGTCGTCGACGTAGCCGAGACGGACGTCGGTGCGGGACTTCTGCAGGCGGTTGGGGCTGGTGACGAACAGGGGGAGACCCAGGCCCTGGGCGCGTTTGACGGAGGCGATCTCGTTGCGGTCGAAGCTGGGGTGCCGTTCAGTGCTCGGGTAGTGGTAGTCGAGCTGGTCGTCGGTCGCGTTGTCGGCGTAGGTCTTGTCGGTCAGCTTCAGGGTGAGCGCGACGCGGCCCGGGCCGCCGGTGTTCCAGACGCCGTCACCGTCGAAGAAGATGCCGGCCTGCCCGGCGTAGAGGCGCATGGCGCGGATGGTCGAGGGGGCGAGGCCTTCGGCGGTGCCTGTCTCGGTGAGGGTGCTCCAGAGCTCGAGGCGTCGACGGTGCTCGCCCTGCGTCCACTCCGCGATCCCCACGAAGAAGATCATGTCTCATGTATTCGAGATCTGAGTACTTGCCACACCCGGCCGTCTCGAGGGGAACTGGCGCGACTCGAGGTGGACGCAGCACGCCCTGAGATCCGCTATGCTCGTTGAGTTGCCTCGGTCGGGGCAACACCAAGGATTCGGTTGCAGTGCAACGGTTTTCTCGGGCTGTGGCGCAGCTTGGTAGCGCACTTGACTGGGGGTCAAGGGGTCGCAGGTTCAAATCCTGTCAGCCCGACAGATCTAAAATACCTGATCAGAAGGTTTTTTAAGAAGTCGTGAGAGCGGTAGATGGCTGGTCTTGGACCCAAATATGTACCCCTTGAACCCCTTGACTCGACATGGTCAAGGGGTTCAACCATTTCTAGCTACTCATCGCCGCCTCCGGAGGTGCTGCTTCATGCGTTCTGCAGTGCGTTGTCGTCAGTGTGTAGGTATGCACGTGTTGTCTCGACGGATGCGTGCCCGAGGATGTCGCTCACGACATGGATCGGGATCCCCGCGTTTGCGAACCAGGTTGCACCCGCGTGCCGAAGGTCGTGACGGCGCAATCTTGGAAAGCCCAGTGATGCGACCATCTGATCCAAGCCGGTTGCATCACGCAACGCTGCGGTGGTGATGACACCGCCGCGCGGTCCACGCAACAGCGGCAGGTTGCGCGCCCGTTGCGCCGTGTGCCTGCGCAGCACTGGCTCGAGTGGCTCGATGATCGGAACGCGGCGAACTCGACGCCCCTTTGGCGGCTTGATGCTGAAGCCGCCGGCGCCGGGGAAGCACTGGCGCTCGATCGTGACTAGCTTGCTCGTCCAGTCGACGTCGCCGACGATGAGTCCGGCGACCTCTGAACAGCGCGCGGCAAGGAATGCGCTGAGCACTATGTGATCGCAGTAGCTTTGGTGGATCGCAGCGCAGACCTCAGCGATCCGTGCAACCTCATCGGGCGAGGTAACGGGCCTCGCACGCTGAAGCTCTATGTTCTGGTGGTAGCGTCTGTCGGCGCGGTCGCGCACGGGATTGCGAGCGATGAGATCATCGCGCACCGCTTCATCGAGCACCCGTGTCAGCGCGGCGATCGTGCCCTTGAGCGTGGAACGAGAGTGCGCCGGCTCCCAGCTATCGATGGCTCGGTCGACGAGACCCGTCGTGATCCCGCGCACGCGCATATGGCCCAAGCGGGGAATCACCCTAAGCAGCAGTCCGGCTCGGTATCCGCTTGCAGTCGATGTCGGATCGACACCGCGAAGGAACCGGTCGCCGATCGAACGCGCGTAGTCGTTCAGAGTGATAAGCGGATCGACAAAGCGAGTCGAACTCGTGCGCATGAGTTCGAAGAACTCCTGCGCGGCAAGATCATCGTCGACTGTTACAGAACGACTTCTGCGCTCCCTCGAGGACGGATCGGTCCAGCGGGCCCGGGCCCGAATCCTGGACCCACGGATGAGCATGTCGAAATGGAGGCGAACTCCGAACGGAGGGAGAGCGGGATGATGCTCGGTCATCCGATTGAGGCTCTCTCCGCATCGCTTCAGTACACAATGCTCTCCGCGGGGACAGGCAGTGTGAGGGTGTGGCAAGTGTTCTTGGCCGAGTGTCAGCAGCGCGTCGGGCGAAGGAATCCAGGATCTCGGCGATCCGTGCATCCTTCTCAGTCGTCTTGATCATGCGTGTGAGGTTCGGACGATCAGTCGGCACCAAATTAAACGAGCTCGGCAACGAACGCACGAGAATCGGGTCGGGAGAGTTCGAGCAGACAAGTGCACCCGTGAGACTGAACTTGAGAGAGGCGCGTGTCTGCTCGAGAATGGCTTCCGCCGCCTCCCACAACAGCCGCGCCTGGGCGATACCCGCTGAGGCAGACTCAGACGCATGGTGGGGATGGGGGAGCACGACGGGCTCGAGAACCGGTACATGCCGAGGTTCGAGACGTTGCTCAGCGAGAGCGGCGTCGTGGTCGAGTGTCGGCGCGACCGCGCCGGTATTGATACCGGGCTGCATCTGTTCGCGCGTGAAGAGAAAACCACCAAGCAGGGCGAAGTACGGCCGTACTGGCGCGCTCTGGCCGGTCGGGTCTGGTTCCAGCTCAAGGGCTTGCACGCATCCACGATGTCCGCAGATAAGTTCCACGGAGCCGAGCTCGTCACAGTGAAGGTGGGGGTCGAGCACCTGAAGTTCTGGTTCGCCGCTCCGGAACCGGTCTACTTAGTCGTATACGTCGAGTCGGTCAATACATTCGTCGGCGTCGATGTTCGTGAGCTAGTCGAGCGAGCGTGGGGCCCAACGTTCTACGCTTCCGTGCGCGACCGCAGGGGCGAGGTCACTGCCCATGTACCAACTGCATCGGTCATGAATTCCGAACGTATCGCATCGCTAGTGAACCACCGCAGCATGCGCATCGTTGGGCCAGCATTCCGTGGGCGCCCGCTTGGGCACCGCATGGACCCGCTTCGATCGGTGCTCGCGTATCCGTCGAACGCGCGTTGGGTAGAGATGGTGACTCGTGTACTTCAAGTACACGACTTTCGCGAGGCATCTCGGCACCAGATAGGGGAGCTGACGGTCCTTCGCGGCACTATCGCGCAAACGCTGCTATGGCAGTCGCCTGCGTTCTCGGAGTATGGCTATCGGCATCTGGGCGAGGTGCGTGACGAGCCCGCACCCGAACAGGTCTTCGGCGATGTGTGCGTCATCCTCGACGGCGCCAAGGACCGGACCACCTTCTCCGGTGAGGAAGCAGCGGCTGCGGCCGAACTCATCGACGCGGCAACTACGAACGGAGAGTCTGTGGTGCTGTTTTTCCGCGGCCGTGACCTCAGCGGCGCAGGCGGGTTGTGGCGCAGCACCGCTCGCGGGTCGACGGCGAGCGACCGGAGCGGGATGTGGCACCAGCTTGGGCTTGAAGCGTTGAGTTTTCTAGTGCTCACCGCCACCCTCGTCTACCTTGAGTTCGCGCCAGACCTCGACTGGAATGACATGAACTACCTCGACTGATCGAGGGTCCTGGCGTCGGCAGAGCCGAGATAAATGGCTTGGGCGAGGGAAATGTCGGTCAACGCTTGCCAGAGACCCGCGTCGATGGCGGCGGCGCTGGGGCCTTGATCGACTACGTCGAGCAGCTCCCCGGCGAGTGTCACAGCCGTGGCCCCTTGCACTTCCGATTCGACTTGCGCCACCAACGTTCTCAGGGCGGCGGCGAGGACCGGCCCCATGGAATCTGGAAGTTGTGCGGCTGCGGTTTGGGCCGCGATCTCGATTCTGGTCAGCTCGTCGGCCGCTGGCACTGGTACCGTGGCCGGCCACTCTGCCGGCCGTCGTCGGTGCAGGGCAAACGCCCATGAGGCGCGGGCTGCCGACGCTGCCAGCTCGCGGACCTTCTCGGTGGAGGTGTTCGCCGCCTCCGCCAGTTTGAGTCCCGCTGCCGCGAGGTGCTGTTCGAGAGACTCGCCTGCCAACGGGAGGACGGGCTGCTCACCGTAGTGCGCCATCAACACCGCCAACGGAAGCGGGCGGGCGCCGTCGACCGCGAGCGCCCACACGTTGCAGTCAAGAGCCTGACGCACCTCAGCGTCGATGCTCCCCAAGGCGCTAACTGCTTCGTCCCAGTCCTCCAGTCCCGTTGTCACCAACCACCCGGTCTGATCGATGCTGCTGGGGAATGGCGCGGGGTCTGGCACAGTCCGCAGAATGGCGCCGGGAACGGCGGCTTTGATCACGGACAACACCGCGTGTTGTTGCTGTTGGACCGCGATTATCGAGGACGCCGTGATCGTATCGACTTTGTCATGGTCACCGAATCGCACTGAGCGCCATACATCGGGATCGTTTGCAGCGCTGATCGCGGCCCGCGCCAGCCGTTCAAGTTCAGTGCCGAGTGCATCGGGGATTGGCTGATCGAGGCCGAAGTATGTCGGTGTCAGTGATCGCGCGTGTTCGATTTTGGCGGCCGCATCTCGAAGCGACATTGCTGCCGCGACACGATTGTCGTTTTTTGTGAAGTTGTTCAGTGCCTGCGCGGCGGCGCCGAGCGCTTGCGAGACTGGGTCATTCTGTCGTTGAGCATCATCCTCGCTGGCGTGGGAAGTGGCTTTTCCCTTCGATCCTTCCTTGGGGGTTGGGGATAGTTCGCCGGTTCGCTCGCTTACAGCTTGTACACGCTCCGCCCAAGCTTGTGCCTGGTGGGGCTGGTCGTTGGCTCGTAGCCGGAAGGCGCCTTCGCCTGCAAGATTGACGAGTTCCTGGGCGATCCGTGCCTGTTCGACGAGGAGGGCGGTCCATGTCGGTGCGGCTGACAGCATCCGGATGGCTCCTTGAAAGCCGACATTGCGCCGGACTCCGGCACGCCCTTTGAAGACGTCGCGTGCCATGTGTTTGAAGCCGGGCTCAATACCACCGGTTTTGTAGCGCCGTCCTGATGGAGTGATAGTGATGACCTCGACGTAGCTTGCCTCCGGGCAAGCGAACGCAAGCTGACGCGCCAACGTGACGACGAAGTCGTTCAGTGTGTCGCTGCTGCTTGTCGAGGGGGCGTCCCAGGTCATTCCGGCTGGCTGCTCTTGAACATCTAGACCATGCATGACCGTCACGGACGGGTTAATGCTGGTGTGCATTGTCAGTGCGATGGCCGACGGTTCGGCTTGCGCGATCGCCAGGGCACGGTGTCCCACCGTTCCGAACGTAGCGTCTCGGTCATCGGCGGAGACGAAGACGTCCAGTGCATCGATCAGACGCGCCCACGCGTCAGCTTGCGCGCGGTTGGTCGGCTCGTCGAACTTCCGGAACACTGTGGCCGCGTCCGATGTGCTGAGTGGCACGGTTCCGGCCATGGCTTCTAGGAGACGCACGGCCTCGACAAGCGTGCCCGTGGTAACTAGACGCACGACGAAGGCGGAATCGAGGTGTTTGGTGATGGCTTCCACTATTGGCGAACTACGCGGTGGCAGTGCTCGCGCGACCCGGGTCATCTGAGTAGCTGCGCGATCGAACGCTGGCGAACCGATTGGGTCGAGGGTCGTGCCCTGGTTGCGTATCCCATAGACGAATGGAGCGATGAGAGTCGGCGAGACCCCGGACGGCGCGAGGCGCCGAATGATCGGAAGACAGGTAGCTGCGTAGGCGAAGTTGTCGGCCCTCTCGGCTCCTTCGAGGAGTTCGGCCACCCCCGAGGCGGCAGTACCCGGTGCGTGGACGTGACCCGCAACGGCGTCGGCGACAGCGACGATGGCCTCCGGGAAGCGTTCGGCGGAGCGACGCAGCAACCAGCCGGCTTCGTCGGCGGGCAGTATCTGCGCTATGACGCTCAAGGTGTCGCCGAGGGCGGGGGGTGGGGCGTCGTGAAGCAGCGCGGTCAGGGTCTGCGAACGAAGTTCGTGGAGCCCTGTCCAGACGTCCCCGTTGTCGAGAACGACGTGTTCATTTTTTAGTGTCGCCAGGGCGTCGCCTACCGCGCTATTGCTTCCAGCGATGTTGACAAGCGCGTCTCCGAGCATTCGGGCAGTCAACGACAAGCCGACTGCGTGAGCTGCGAGAACAAGACGAGCGGCTGCGCGCTGAATCTCTCGTCCAGGAGCCGCCAAGTCGGCGGCTTGTAATGCGAGGACCTGTTTCAGGTGCTTGCCTTCGCGCAGCAAGGAGAGGAACTCCATGAGCATGCCGTTACTGCGCGTAAGCGCTTCGGCGGTGGCCATCTTCGTCGTAAGCTCGGCGCGTTCGATACGCTCGGCAATCAGCTCAGCGGTGAGGCGGTCGAGCAAGGGCCTGATGACACGTGTGCTGCCGTTCAATAGGCGGGGTCTGAAGTCCTCTTCGCGTGCCGCACCGATGATGACGACATGGGCAATCTCGCGCAGGGTAGAAACAGCATTCGGCCAAGCACTCGTGGAGGGTCGGCCGAGGTTGTCCGCTGCGACGACAACCGGAGAGGTGGCAGTAGCGCGAAGCAGCTCAACGTGTCGGACCAGCAGTCGGGCGTCCTCATCCGTAGCCACGCGGGCAACACGAACGACACGAGCACCCAGGATCACGTCGCGGCTTGCGCGCCAGAGCAGCACCGATTTGCCCGAACCGGATGGGCCGACGATGACGGTGTACTCGCCTTCTTGGACTGCCTCTGTGATCTGATCCATCTCGTTGGCCCTGATCACATCCAGGCCTTGTGCGATGTGGATCGGCGCCCCGTCCACGCCCAGATAGAACCGATTTGCGGAAGCCACCCTTGTGGTCGAGTAGTCCGCGGGGCGGCACACACCGGCGGACACCGCAGCATCCAATCCGGTGGCGTCGACTGCTGATTGGACTCTATGCAGCGCGGTATCTACGTCGCCGAGGGTTAGCGTTCGAGCCTGGTCGAGGCCTAAATGACGTTGGTCGGCACTCGCTGTCCCGAAGGCTTCGTACAGCGCGCCGACTGTAAATGATGCAACGGATGGATGAACACCCTGGCTATCGGTAAGGAGCGCTTCGGTCTGTTCGCGTAAATTCCACGGCAGCGACACGAGGTGGACACGGCCCAGCGCATCGGCCGCGTCTGTTGGCGTCAGGCCTTGGGAGACCAGAGAGTCAACTAGGGTGACGCACCGCTCAGGATGCGCGGCAAGTGTCTCGTCCCATCCGGTTGACTGCAGGTCCGCGCCGATGTCGCCATCGGTCACGATAACGATCGGGCCGGTCGTCGCATTCATGGCGTGCAAGATGGCGTCGCGGATTCGCGAGGTCTCTAGCCGCCCCGCTCCAGCGCTGACCTCCTTAACCTGTACCAATGTTTCGTCGCCTGCGGCGGTGCGACAGTCGAGGTCCTCGAAACCCTCCGGAACCAGGGTGGTGAATGGCAGGACGCCTGCACGAGACATCACCAGTACGTGCACCGAGACAGCTAGCTGCCAGGTGACACCTGCCACGTTGCGTGACCCGTGCCGCAATTTCCCCCACAGCTCCGCACGGGCGTCGCTCTCCGCAGGCGGTGGTGGCGTCGGAGTGCTGGCGCCTCGTGACGCGGTCGGACCTCGTCTATGTGGCCTCTTTCGGCCCTTGCCAGACGAACCCATGATGTTTCCTCGTGAAGTGAAGGTGTGCCCCAGTCGGTCGAGCGCGGGCTGCGCTCACCCTTTGCATCGACGATAGAGATGATCACCGACATCGCCGGCGTCTACTGCTCCATACAAGCGCGGGAGAGCGCTCCTCCGTACTCGGTCAAGCAGCCGATTGCCGCGCCACGTTGTCGTGAGGAGGAGTGAGCGCGTGATGTTCATGAAGACGGCCTGGTCTGCGGTCGGGGCAGAAGGGGGCCGCAATCATGCAACCATTCATCACGTGTGCTGCACGATCCGATGCCCGGAATCACGCGGAAATCTGTCGCGCCCGATCCCCAGGCCATCAGCGCGTTCGCGTTCGGCGAGCGAGCGAGCCCAGTAGCGTGTGTTGTGCGCACACGCCAAGGAGGATAGATGACATGGGAGTCCATCTCTCGCGATGACATTCTTCGTTGGAGCATCGAAGCAATCGACTCCGACGGTGTTCTTCCCGAGTTGATCGCACGACTAATTGTCGAGACGGGTGAGGAGGTCGTCTTTCTTGACGCTCCCGCAGGGACGGGGGTGAGTACCGGCGGGTTCGACCTCGTCGTGGAGGCCCACGGTGAATCGATCTATGTGCCCAAGGGCGTGTCGGTCTGGGAAACGTCAGTGCAGACAGGTGCCCAGGGAAAGGCAGAGTCTGACTACCTCAAGCGGACCGATGGCCCCTTGGGAATGCTCAGGAAGGACGTGCACTACCGTGCTGTCTCAACGCAGAAGTGGACGAAGCGCAAGGAGTTCGACAAGCATACGAACGATGGGATCTGGAAGTCGGTTCGTGGGCTGAATGTGGAAAGCCTCGTCAGTTGGCTCGCGATCGCGCCGGGCACCTCGGCGTGGATGCGGTCGATCATGGGAATCCCGATAGTCGGTCAGATCCACTGGTCCGCGTGGTGGAACCGCTGGCTCGAAACTACAAACGTTTCGCTCGATGCTGCCGTGTTGCTTGCTGGTCGTGAGGAGCTCGTTGATCAGATAGCGGGCCATTCAGCAAGCCCCGGGATCACCAGCTTTGGTGGCGATGGTTTGCAATGGGAGGCGGCGGTGGCGACGTTTGCGGCGGTGGCGCAACGCGCGCTCGATGACGATCGCTCCTCGACACTCGCAGCACGCCTGGTCATTTTCGAACAGGAGGCGGCGTTCGTCGCCGCACTCAGCTCCGGACGTCCACTCCTGGCGCTGATCCCGCACGCTTCCTGGCTTACTGCAATACCCAACAACTCGCTGGCGCATGTCCTTGTGTTCACGCATCCTGCCCACATGTCTAGCCTCGAGATTCCGGCGATCGACAGTGAGGGCGCCGCAAAGGCGTTGGAAAAGCAGGGAGTCGAGTTCCATAGGGCCTATGAATTGGGCTACTTGGCACGTCGAGACATCACCACCCTGCGCCGAGAGCTTGCTATTCAGCCGGCGTTGTTCACGCCTTCCTGGGCAGGACGTGATCTAGACGCGCGAGAGAGACGACTTGCGCTCGTCGCTCGCTGGAATGGTAGATTCGAAGGTGATCGCCTATTTGTCGCCGCGCTTCTCGGGGGAGATGATGCTGATGCGTCAGGGACCTGGGCGTCGATTCTAAACAATGAAGGTCGACCCACCGCGGAGTTTGAGTCGCATCGATATTTGGTTAGCCCGACGGACACCTGGCGATTGCTGTCACGTTCAATCGCAGACGAGGACCTCGCAGCTTTTGAGTCTGCGGTTTCGACCGTGTTGGGAACCGCAAACCCGTTGGCCGAACTGGATGGCACGGAACGCATCCGGGCGCAGATGCAAGGCATAGGGCCTCGGCACTCGCGAGACATCGCGGATGGCATCGGCATGGTCCTGGCACTCATGGGCGCAGACGAAGATGTCGCTGCCGCCGCAACAAAGACCTCCGCGAGCGCAGCTCGAGTAGTGCGCAACGCACTCGGTCTTCCTGCTCAACCGCTCGAAGTCTCCGCTCTTGTCGGACGACCGTTCTCGCTGTCGCTTCTTGCCGAAGCAGCACCGGACGCCGTTCTTGACTATCTAGACGCCGTGGCCGCAATGCCGTCCGAACAGATCTTTACGGACTCGCGCGAACGTGGGGTGGTGACTTTCGGGCCTTCTTCGCCCCATCTCGAGTTGGTGCACGCCGCCGATGTCCTTTCATGGTCGACCGCCGCGCTTCCTCGGGTGGCGTCGGTATTGCTTCGACTTCACGCGATTGATCCAGGCGGGTCGTGGTCGAATCGGCCCCTTGAATCTCTCCGAAAAGCACTTTCACCGGCAACGTGGAACACGTCCGTTCCGTGGGACCGAAGACTTTCGGTGGTTACCGAGCAGCTTGACAGCGATGGCGGCGCGAGCTGGGACGCCTTCGCTGGCTTTGTGGACGACGACGGTTTCGGCGTCATTGAACCCGGACCGCGCTATCGTCAGTGGGGCCGCCGACCGACCGGCATGACATCTGAGGAGTTGGCAGATCGGAGGTTTGAGCTTGTGTCGGTGCTGCTGCCTAGAGCAACCGGCTCGGACCATGCCAAGGCCGCGATTGGCTGGCTTCCGCAACTCAACTCGGACGGGCGGACACTCGTCCTCGGACGGCTGGCCGAACTGCTGGCTGGATGGTCCGACGCGGAGAAGCAGGCACCGTACGAAGCGCTGCGAAGTGTGATCGCCGACCACACCGAGTTCGATCATGCCGACTGGTCGCTACCCGCTGAGGATCTATTGCGGCTCCGAGCACTTTTGGACGACTTGACCCCGACTGATCCCCGACGCAAGAACGAATGGCTGTTCCGCACGGGATACCCACGGCTGATTGATTTCCCGGGAGGTGAAGATTGGGCCGCGCAGACCGCCGAAGTGCAGCGACTGCGGGTAGCCGCCATCGACGAGATCGAGTCGGGCTTAGGTTTCGAGTCGGTTCTCGAGTTCGCCGAACACCTCCCCGACGTGAGCACTCTGACCTGGGCACTCGCTTCTCGAGGAACTCCGCTGAGTGACACGACCCTTGTGACGTTGCTCGGTGCCGGACCGTCTCGATCAAGGTTCGCCCTGAGCTACCTCGCCCGGCGTGCCAGCGACGATGCTGACTTGCCCGTCCGTCTACTAGACGCCACGCCCAACCTAAACGCAAAGACGAGAGCACATCTTTTCCCGTTCTTGGCGATCGAAAGTGCAATCGAAAAGCTCCGACAGGAGACCGAGGAAGTCCAAGCAGCATTCTGGGCGGGATTCAACCCGTGGTCTGTACAGGCAGACGCGCCCACCATCGAAGCGATCGCGCGAATTCTTGTCGAGCGTGGGCAGGCCGGGTTGGCAGTCACAACCCTGGACGTCCAGGGCGAGGGCGTGGCGAACGAGGTCATCGCTGATGCCCTGGAGAGCCTCCTGGCGGGTCAGACTGGAGGTACGAAGGCCGAGGGAGATTCGATCGACCGGCTAACGATGAGACTGCAGGACGACGCAACCGTGCAGGATCGCCTCATCCTTCTTGAATGGGCGTTCCTCCCCGCGCTAAACGACCATCGGCAGCTTGAGTTGCACCGCTCGATGGCGACGTCGCCAGCACGTTTCGTCGAGGTGCTCGAGGCACTCATGGGCCAAGACGGCGAGATAGCGTCGCGCGGCTGGAGGGTTCTTCGATCATGGAGGACAATTTCCGGTGGGCAGGACACGGGAGCGATTGACGAGTCGGTGCTCAGAGGTTGGTTCGATGAAGTGTCAACGCGCATCGCCGATTGGGACGACAAGAAGAAGGCGCTCGCCTGGGGGGTCGTTGGAGAGCTATTGAGCCGCGCAGGCAATGATCCAGGCGACGGCAAGTGGCCACCAACAGCAATCCGCCGGCTCGTCAACGACCTCCGCATTGAAGCGCTTGAGCAAGGCATAGGGCGCGGCATCTACAACGACCGAGGCGTGGGGTGGCGAAGCTTGGCTGGCGGCGTCGCCGAGCGCGAACTCGCTACAAAGTACCGAGAGCAAGCCGCTGCCCTAGCTGCCGACGATCGAACGGCCGCGCTTCTCAGACGTTTGGCTGACGGGTATGAGAGCAGTGCCCTTCAGGAGGATCAACGTGCTGAAGCCCGCCGCCGCGGACTCGGGATCTAGCACTTCATATCCTGAAGCGCCAGCACTTGGTATTGATGTCGGAGAGTCGCGCGCTGTTTCCTTGGATTTCACAGAGCTGAAACCCCTTGACCTGGCCACGACGCTCTCCGATGGTTCGCTGCCTCAGCGATCGCTGGCCGTCTCTCGAAGTACCGCTTGGGCCTTCTTTGGACCAGTCGCGGATGGGGACCAAAAGGGGACCAGAATCATGCAAACCATGCTTCCCGTGACGTACTCTGCATGACCTGAGCCGCAGAATCACGCGGGAGAGGCGACAGATCGGGAAGTTTGGACGCCTAGGCGGGGTGCTCACTTCTTGTGTGGTTGAGGCGGACGTTGCGCGCAATCCGCATGCGCCCGCTTTGCGCTACGAGTGCGTAGGGTGCAGCGTGGAGACGGCCCCATGATTCAATCGCTCGACCGCTCCAAGGGCTTCCTTGACAGCGCAGCATGTAGCCGCCGAATCGTGCTTCGCGGCTGTCACCGATGAACGTCGTTCGGTACCTCGTGGAGCCTGCGCTCCTGCGGTGTCTGGCCGCTATCGATCCACATCTGCATAGGGACGACGCCAGCAGCACCACGGACACGGTCCCACGAGAGGTCGTAGCCAACCACGCCAAGCCTCACGCTGACGGCCTTCATGGCGAGAAGTGCGCTGGCAACGTCGTCTAGAAGCCCGCTCGTAAACAGCGGATGTGCTGGGCCTTCTGACTCGATATCCCGCAGAAGGCGCATCGCGGTTGCGCTCTGGTAACGGTCATCGCCCCGGACATCGACGGTCAGGATGTGCGGCCTGTCGACTGACGCGAGGCGACTTACGCCGCCGAGCACGCGATCTCGATCCTGCCAAGCCGTGGCTCGAGTGGACTGTTCTGCCGAGGTGTCCGCACCGGAGCGACGTTCAGCGTCCTCGAAGTGCTTGTTCGCCTCCTGATAGCTCCTGTCCTTCTCCGCATACTCCGCCCGCAGCTCGGCGAAGCGAGGGGCATGACAAGTCGACCAGGTCAGGCGCAGCACTTCGAACCGCTGCCAAGCCTCCTCGAGCGGTTCTGAGCCGAGGGAGAGAGTATCCGCAAGAAGCGGTGCGACCAGGTCGAACAGTCGGGTGTGGACCCCCTCCGCGTCCTCGTAACCGGCCTCGGCATCAATACTCGCGGCCAATGATTCGAACTCACCGTTGTACCGGTTGGGTCGCGTGAGCGCGAACAACCGTCTCAGCAACTCAAATCGCTGCGCCGCGACCGCGGCGACACCGACCGCGTAGAAGAGAATTGCGCCGGACACCACCCGCAGGGACAGAAGCTTAACCAGACCAGACCCATCCACCGAGATGGCGAAACGGGGAATCTCATCTATCCACCACCTATCGGTTTCGTCGGCGCCCCAGTATGTAAGCGCCATCAGCAGTGCGGCGGGTAGCCGGGTCGCGTCTTCCACCCGAACGAGCATTCGTGCGTAGTGACCGTCCTGCTGATGATCGGTGAGGTGGAATTCGGGCAGCCGATGCAGCGCGTCCAATTCCTGACCGAGCCGGTCGTGTAAGCCAATAGCCACGGCCTGCCCAGCCAGCTCACGTTTCGCCGTCTCCACAGCCACAGGGATGGTGAGAGGGTGACGGGAGCGCCGGCTGGCCAGAGCAGCGACTCCATCCGCGAGGTGCCCAAAACCCGTGTCCGCATCTTGGGTGACATGGACACCGTTTTTCAATGTGCGCAAGACGGTTGCTTCCTCGGACGGGACAGCGGGTTCGAACCACGTCAAGGTGTACCTGTTGGGGTAGTGGGCCGCGATCGCGTCGCGCAACGCGGGATCATACTTCGATGACCAACCGGCGATGATCAGACCGTAGTCTTCCAAGATTCGCTGGAGTAGACGAGCGGTGCTGGCGCCGTACGCTGCAAGTTCCGTGGTGGTGTTGAGCATCGTGGTGGGGTTCAGATAGTCACCATGAAGGTGGACCACGCAGCAATCGAGCGTGTGCAGCGGGGCCATGCCGTCGATGTCTGCGGGGCTCGCCACGATGGTCGGTTCGACCCCCTCATCGCGTAACGCCTGTTCGATGAGATGATCGAAATTCAACGTGACGATGACCTTGATCGTCCCGGACCGCACGAGCCTCGCGATTGCAACGTGCGCGGGCGTGGGGGCCTTAAGGCCAGCATCAATGTCTTCGGGACTCCGCTCGAAATGCCCACGCAGCAAGCGCTGTCGCTCAATCTGCGTCGGAGCGATCCTCTCGAGGATCCCTTCATACGTCGGGTACTCGCCGAACTGCTCCTCATACCAGGCGATCGGATCGGCGGGAGTTGCGCCGATCAAGTCTGCCGTGCGGGTGACGAGATCCTCCAGCACACCCCATGCGGTTGGTATCCCACTAGCTGCAGAAACACCAGCGCCCAGCAATAGCGCATACGCGCCCGGACTCGAATAGAGCGAGAACGCGACATTCAACAGTTCGGCATCATTCGCGGTGAGTTCGGCCATACTCAAGACCGTATCGGCCACCGGTGACGTTCATGCATCAGACGGCCCGGTCAAGGTGCGGTCGACACGGTCGCGTGGGCCGACTCGCCGCGCGCTCGCTACGTCGAGAGCAGCACGCACTGGTCCGAACGTGCCCAGGGCCTCCGTTTACTCCAGGAGCAGCGCCGGTCGTGCTCCAGGGAGGGCAGGAAGCGGCCGAGGGTGGCGTGCACGACGGGCGCGACCGCCAGCGCATCGGGGTACTACGCGGGCGCCGCGTCGGCGCGACGAAACACGCCGCGGAAAGCTCGGCGATTTGCCCTGCATCCCGCCATGCATACAGGTCACGCGGGTGCACCCCTTGCGCCAACGCCGTCTCGGTTGTGAACGTCGACGGCACGCTCTCACCGATCGCCTTCATGGATAAGATCCATGCACATAACAGGCGACTGTGTGCGTATTTTATACGAGCGTCGTGTTGTCGCTACCACTGTGCCCCGGGCGCCTGCGCGACATCATGAACAAGGGCGGCATCGCCGGAGTCTTCCCGCACCGTGTCCGACGGGATGGCGCGACGACGATCAGTGATGCTGCATCAGTCTCACCGCAGACCGGTTTGGGCACAAGAACCTGATCACCTTGCAGGGCTACGTGCGGCGCAACGGGACTGTGTACCCGGCCACGGCTGACCTCTCGAGGAGGCCTTCGGCGCAGCGAGCTGAGCCTTGCCTCCCGATGTCCGGGAGAGCCATGCCCCGTCACAGAGTACGGGGACCCAGCACGAGAACACGTTCATCGAGACGCGGCTCTATGCTGTCCAAGCCGACGGCGAACAGCTGGTCAGAATCAAATAGCGCGATCTCCGTCAGACCCAGGGCGCCTCAGTTGGCTGCTTCAGCTTCGTCGAGCTGGTGGGCTTTGATCGTGAATTTGAGACTGTCGGTAGTCAACGCGTCGACGTCACTGTAGGGAATGCCAGAGTTTGTGATGATGGAGGCACACCCGGAGCCGCGGTTTCAGGGCAACACGGGCGGCCCGCCCGGGGAAAAGCCGGGAAACGGCCATGCTGTCAGAGTGAAGATGAGAGGAGGCCTCATCTATGGAGCTATCAGACACCGAGGCAGGGGTCGCTTGGATCGACAACTTCCTTCCCGACGATCGCGAACTTGCCAAGCGACTTTTAGACGCGTTCGTGCTCGACACTTGGACTTCTGCTCGCGCGTCGCTTCTCGAACTCGTGAGGACAGAGATTGACTCGGTTCGCAACGCCGGCCCTGTGTGGGTGCTGCCCGCGATGGACTCAGGCGACATCCGGCGAGCCAATGGGCTCGGCACGACCGAGCCGCTTACCGCATTCGGGAACTTCGAACCGGGGATGAACATTCCCTCGATGCCGGGAAGCGAAGGCCTCATTGGTCACCTGATTCGCGACGTGCAGCAAGAGGGGGTTCTCCCGCCCCAGACGCCGGTCTCAGCGCTTCGCGATAGACGGCTGCGAACGATCATCGTGGTCTCCGACACCATCGAGACCGGCGGGCAAATTACGAAGTATGTGAAGTCGCTACTACGCAACACAACCATGAGGAGCTGGCGCTCATTTGGTTGGATAAGGCTCATCGTGCTCGCGTATGCCGTCTCGAGCGAAGGAGAACGGCTCATCGCGACCCTCCCGCAGGTCGACTCGCTGCGGTTCGTCCGCCATGCACCCACAATCAGCGGCCTCGCATGGACCAAGAAGGACACCAATGCGGCGCTTGCCTTATGCGTTCGCTACGGGAACGGCAAGTGGCGCCTCGGGTATGGAGATCACGGCGGACTCTTTGGTTTCCAAGATCGTCTGCCCAACACGGTGCCTCGAATCTTCCGACAGCACGGCAGCGACTGGGTCGCACTGTTCACCGGATCTGGCGGGCGGCAGGTGCCAAGCGGCATGATTCGCGAACTAGGCGGCTCCTCGGAGGTCTCCGTCGCCCACGACGAGATCGTCGCCGCCGTGCGTCAGGAGAGGCTCTCCATCAGCATCCGCAAGCAACAGCGAGCGAGCAATCGCAACGTACTTGCCGCGCTCGCGTTGCTGCGGGTTTCGCCAGAGCGCTTCTCAGTCCTGGGAAGCGCGTTGGACCTGACGCAGGCAGAGACCACTGGACTTCTGGGGTACATGACGGCGCAGGGTTGGATTGACGGAGCCTTCAATGTCACCGCCAGCGGAGTTGCGGAGCTGGCAGCCAGCAAGCGGAAGCCGCGGCGCGTCGCGCCCAAACAAGTCAGTGAGAACGTGACTCCCTACTATCCTAAATCGTTGAGGTGAGGAGATGGCTGCTGCTGGCCTAGAGATGAAGTCACGACGTAGTCGTGACTCGTTGAGCGGATTCGCTCAATTGGTTCGGAAGCGAACCATGGTGCCCCGGGTAACCGGTGCATTCGGACTAGCTCGCGCAACGCGTGCAAGCACGGACAGGCCGCCCTACGTGTGCCTTCGGGCTCTTCCTGCCCGTGGATCCCTTCGGGATCTCCGTTCGGAGTAGACCAGTTGCCATCTCCTCACCAATACATAGACGGCGGCTTACGCCTCGGGCGCGACGAGGGCATGCTCCGTCGCGCGTCGGCGTATCACCGAGACATCTCGGCGAATGGGGCGTACCCGCTTCTGACCCTTGGTCACTTGGCACGCGAGACCGAGACTGAGTGGGGCTACCTGCGATCGATCGTGGAACGGAGGCGAGATGATTACACCGCGATCCGCCGTCGGAAACCCGATGGAACCTACCGCGCTATCTCGGCACCGTTGCCTAGCCTCATGCACGTCCAACGCTGGATCCTTGCCAATGTGTTGACCGGACTCCAGATCCACTCGGCAGCTTTTGCTTATCGCCGTGGACTGTCCATCAGAGACTGTGCGGAGCAGCACGTGGGGGCGCGGTGGATGCTGAAGATGGACCTGCACAACTTCTTTGGGACTATCGAGGAATCACGGGTCTACGGTGCTTTCCACGCACTCGGGTATCCGGCACTCCTAGCGTTCGAGATGGCGAGACTGTGCACGAAACTTGTCAGACCGGAGAAGGAGCTACCTCGGCTCGAGGGGCGGGGCATCGAGCGGTACGACACGTCATACCGCGGCGTACTCCCGCAGGGCGCGCCAACCAGCGGCGCGTTGGCAAACGCCGTTGGCTTCCGGTTGGACACAATGCTCCAGAAGATCGCAGACGCTAACGGTCTGGCCTACACGAGGTATTCAGACGATCTCACGTTCTCATCGCCCGCGCCATTCAGCCGCGCTGTCGTGCCAAAGTTAGTTGCCCAGGTAGAGAAGTCGATTTCACTTTCGGGGTTCCAAGTGCACAAGAAGAAGACTCGCTTGGTACCACCAGGGGCGCGGAAGATCGTCCTTGGACTGTTGTTGATGGACCGCGAGGTTCGACTTGTGCCTGAATTTAGAAGTCGGATCGACAACCACATCCGCTGCGTCGGCAAGTATGGTCCGGCGGCTCACTCGGCGAGCCGCCGGTTCGACTCCGCTCTATCGATGATCAATTACGTCGATGGATGCCTGGCTTTTGCTTTGGATATTGAGCCCGACTGGGCCCGCGAACGAACGCAGCGTTGGCTCGATGCGCTCCGCCGGCACGGGCACCCGCTGACTCAAGACGGCTAGTGAGGCAGGCCCGATCCCAGACCCCCGATCCGATCACAATGGAACGAATCGCGGCGTGCCACCGTTTCACGACTCGCGGTTCACCAAGCGCACGATTGCCGTTCCCATCTGACGCAGATGTAGGTGACATCGCCCACGAGCCGGCGAGGCGAGGTTCATCGACGTTGAAGCTTCCACCGGCGCGTCACACCAGTCCACTCCGACTGGGCGTCTTTAAGTCTCTGCTCGGGCACCGAGATACCCCTTCGTTCGATCACCCGCAGGCCATGGATGGAAGTACCGGCTGGCGGCCATTGAAGCGGGCGGGGATCCCTCATCATCATCCGCGGGCCTGTGACAACTCCGGTCGCCATGGAGATCGCGTTCGTGATCGAGGTCAGGTTGGACCAGTAACCAGCGGCTACCTCAGTCCAGCCCCAGATCTCACGCGGGGTGACGGGACCGTCGCTTTGGCGATAGAAGTGGAGTCGTCCTCCGCCATCACTCGGAGTTCGATGTGCAACCTGATTGCGGAACTCGCGTAGGGCGTTCGTCGTGGCAAACATCCGATCCAGGGCGGCGGAGTTTTCGGTGAACTCAGGTTCTGTGCGAACGACGGCTTCCGAGACGGTGCGGATAATTTTGCGTGAAAGTCCGTCGACACGGCCCCATGAGAAATACTCCTCCTCCATGCCGTCGGCTCGACGCTCTTCTCGATTGTGCTCGCTGGTGAAGCGCTCCAGAGAGTCGAGGTCTCGGCCGGTGAGAACCTGCTTGCCCTTGCCATGAAGCATCTCCAGGTACCGCCGGGACTCGTCTTCTGCACTTGAGGTCTCGTATACGAAGTCCCCCAGCATGGCGGCCAAGCGCCTGTTGCTCAGCCCGAGGGGACGGGTTCGTCGGGATCGGGCGTACTGGGCATATGCGTCCATAGATCTCAGCATCCCATCTCACCGCCGAGCCGCTCGTTCAGCGGGCAGATCGCACGCGCGTGGGCATCGGCCCTTCGGTACCGGCGTTCGAGCGTGAGCCGGTCTCAGCGTCCGCGTGCGGGGCGACTTCGCCCTGTAAACGGTCGCTGAGCGGCGTGGACTCGCTGGCTTCCGCTTCCAGCTTGTACCAGGACCTCCGAGGAAGAGTGCTGAGCGCGTCAAATGCCCGTATGCGCTGCCCGATGCTTTGAGCGATGGTCGTGTTCATGCGGGTGCCGACCGGCGCTTCACCAGCCGAGGCTTCGCGCGGGTGCCCACGGCGACACGCTGTCTCCGCTACCAGTGGTACTGAGCTCAGCGTCCTCGATCGCCAGTGGCGTACGCTCCGTTCGTTCGACGACGGACCGACCGTCGACACCTACGTCGCGGGGCCCTCCGCACTGTTGCGCGTGAAGGCGCGCGTGATCCACGAGCGGCTCGACCCGGCCGAGCTGTGCCGCACCGCGGACCGGCCCACCGCAGACCGGCTGCGATCCAAGAGCTTCGCCGCCCCCTACCGTCTCCTCCTCGTCATGACCCCCGAGGACTCGGCTAGCCGCTTTCGCCCAAGGGATCGCGGACCCGAGGATCAGCGGCGCCAGATCACGGGGTCACCGTCCGTGGAGAGGCTCGGGCCGGCGGATGCGCCCTGGCGCCCAGGTCTCCCCTCGGCCTGCGGGCCGCCAACGCCGCCACGCACCTCACTGGGAGAAGAGGACACCTCCATAAACCCCGCGTATACCCTAGACGACTACCAAGGGTCGGCACCTGGCCGGGACCTGACACACGCAAACGGGACTGCTGTCGATTGAGTTGACTCGTCCTATTCGTGGTTTTCAGGCCGCGTGAGCGGCGTGTGAGTTGATTATCTCGAACTCGATCGGAGTGAGTCGTCCGAGGCGTCGTTGTCGTCTGCGGCGGTGGTAGGTCCGCTCGAACCAGGTCACAATCGCCAGCCGCAGTTCCTGCCTTGAGTGCCACCGCTGACGGTTCAGGACGTTCTTCTGCAGCAGTGAGAAGAAGGACTCCATCGCCGCGTAGTCAGCGCAGGCGCCGACCCGGCCCATCGACCCGGTCATCCCGAATTCGTTAAGTTGTTCGACGAACCTCCTTGACCGGAACTGGGATCCGCGGTCCGAGTGCAACGTCGTCCCGGCGGGGTTTCGGAGGGCGACCGCGTTCCGAAGCGCCGCGACGGCCAGCTCGGCGGTCATCCTCGAATCGATCGAGTAGCCCACGATCCGGTTCGAGTAAACGTCTTTGATGGCGCAGAGATTGAGCTTGCTTTCGTCGGGCCAGTGCTCGGTGATGTCGGTCAGCCACAGCTGGTTCAACTTCGTCGCGGTGAAATCGCGGAGCACGAGATCGTCGTGCACGGGCGGGCCAGCCTTCTGGTTCACGCCGCGCGTCTTCGAATGCAAGGACCAGAGCCGCTGCTCAGAATACAGCCGCCATACCCGCCGTTCCGACGCCTTCAGGCCGGCTTCGGTTTCGATCTCGTCAGAGATGAATCGATACCCGAATCCTGGGTCGTCTCGGTGCAGATCAATCGCGGCATTCGTAAGATGGGCGTTGTCCCAGTTGCGTTGCGAGACGGGGTTTGCTCGCCATTTGAAGAATGCTTGCTTGCTGAAGCCCAGCACCCGTTCCCCCACCAGGAGCCTCTGGCGGGAGATGCCCCCAGGTCACCGCGATCGGAATCTGATCGGCGGCAAGGTCAAGGACCAGCGGGAACATCATTTGGGGAGTGATGCCTGCGACAGATACGCGGCCGCTCTCCTCAGGATCTCGTTCTCTTGCTCGAGCAGCCGGATACGTTTCTTCGCCTCGCGCAGCTCGGCCGCGTCGGCTTGCGTAACGCCAGGCTTGACACCGTCTTCAACGTCGGCGATCTTCAGCCACCGCTGCAGGCACGACTCCGAGATCCCTAAGTCTTTCGCGATCCGGCTGACCGGGGCTTCGCCCCACCGAGCGACCGCGACAACGTCGCGACGGAACTCCAATGGGAATGCTTTGGGCACGGTGACCATCCTCCCGTGCGAACCGAAATCCTCACAGCGCAGGAGTCAACCGAACCGACAGCAGTCCCCACGGTGCCAACTCCTGGGTTGCGGCCGAGTGTGCCCAAGGCTACGCGTCGGTACCGACACCGAGATTCGTGCTTGTCCGTGCGATAAGCGGTCCAGCTTAGAGAAAGCAGGTCCACGGCGACGTCTATCGCCTCCTTACTCCTGGTGGGGCGGGGAGGGGTTTACCGCTGCGGTCGAGGAGCTGAATTCTGGAGCCCATCGGGATGCTCTCTTGCGGTTCGGGCTCGGCGATCGAGAACCCTTCTACGGGACCAATGCTCGCCCAGTCCGAAAGGTCTGGTTCTGCCGCTCGGGGGAGTCGCGTTAAGTCCATCAGCAGGTCGGGGATGTCTTCGAGCTTCTCTGTGACAGTTGTGCCGTACCGATCGGGTGCGCCGGAGCGACGAAGCAGGTCGAGTGCATCGCGGTCACAGATGACCACGTCGCAGAGAGGAACGGCAACACTGAGTGCGTCGATATCGCGCACCATGTTCCACGTCCAGGGGCGGCTGGGATTGCGAAACAGATCCCGCTTTATGTCGACGGCAATCCGCATCGTGGGTACGCGCTCGCTGAATGCCATCATCTGGGCTCGGGAGTTCGCCTTGCTTCCGCTGACGATAGAGCTAAGCGACAGACGGTACTCGTTCAGGATCGTCTGAAGCGTGACACCGTACTCGTGCGTGATCTCGCGGGCGAAGAGGGCCACGCGCAGTTCCTCACTGGACTTGATCTTCCCAGCCTGCTCGACATACGACTCCTCCCAGGCAAGTCGGTTGCCCGTGTTGGTCTCGAAGAAGCGCGGGTCGACGTAGCCGAGCTTTTCAAGATTGGGGATCTCGGCGTCAGCTGGGCCGGCCATGAGCGAGAACTCGCAGTACTGATTGAGCCGACGAGTCCAGTTCGGTTCTACTGTCTGCACAACCCGCCCGTCAGGGTCGACGACCGTCATAAAGCCTTCGATACCGATGAACGACCAGTGCACGCCGAGGCCAAGGATCTGGAGAGGTGCTGGGCGGAAGGTCGGGCGCCCGATCGTCTCGTGCAGCGCCGTCAGGAGCTGGTGACGCACCAGGTCGGTCTGCTTTCGAATCGTCCGCCCCATAGCGATAGGAGCCATGACCCGTGCGATCTCCCTGCGCTGCGCAGGGTCGGTTATGCGGAGGGTCTCTTCGTAATGCGTTGCCGACAGCGGGAACGCGACGCCAGCTTCAGCGGCGGTCTTCAGGGATTCGAGGAGGGCGACATCAGACAGCTTGGAGGGCCGACCCACATGGGCACGAGCGAGGCGAATCCAGACCCATTGGTCGAGATAGACCGAGGGCTTCGCCGTCTTGAACCGCAGGTCAGCACCCGAGTCTTCCACTTAGAGAAAGTCCCGGAGCCTGGCGACCGCGGCCTCCGCGGTTACGAAGGCGCCCAGCCCAAAGACTAGATCCGTTTGCAATGCGTCATCTGCGTGACTCAGTCGGTGCCCATCGGACTTCTGCTCCATGCGCCACGGTGTTTCCTCGAGCGTGCCGTCGACTTCCTGGACCACCCAGTAGTGGTCGTCTTCGATACCGCGAGCGAGAAAGAACACTGCCCTACTGTTCCTGCTGCAGCTGACCCGAGCGGATGATCTCGAAGATGTTGTCGCGGTAGCGGGCGGCCACGCGGTGCTTGACGCCTGCCTTCATCTCCGTGACGAGCTTCTTGATCGACTCTCCGTGGCGGAAGTCGCCGCCCGCTGCAAAATACGCGCGTAGCCATGCGTCGACATCGTAGGGATACCTTTCGGCGTGGAAGGCACGAACCAGCTGCACCACTGCTTCTTTTCCTCGCCCCGAGCTGAGGCCGTTGTACTGATGGGAGATCATCATGGTGCAGGCGTCAACCATCAGCGGGTCGGGCGCTTCCGTCGTCTCGCCCGTGTGCAGGTTAAGCGCGCCGCGGCCGTCGAGCCAGCTTCTGACGATGTCGAGCGGCCACGAGATCAACACGAACAGTCGGCTCACAGCTCCGGTTTCGGCCGCCGTTCGCATCGCCTCAAGCGAGCGCTCATCACGCGGATGCAGCACCACGACGGCATGGTCGACGGTCTTTCCCTGGCGAGCGAGTGTGCCGAGCTCCGAGATGTCGAACACGATGCGTGTGCCATTGTCTGGGGCGATGAAGCGAGCTGCCTCGAGGTCGACGCTTCCGTCGCCGCCATACTTCTTCATCTCGGTCATCGCCAACAGATAAGGCGCCTCGCCAAGCCAGTCACGGATCACGGCGCTTTGCGCCACCATCGCGGTGGCGTGCTGTGCCCAGTCGTCGCGCGTCATGTACGCCAGTTCGGTCATAGCCTCATCGTGACAGACGCCCCCAACAGCGACATAACGCGACAGCCTTTGAGCCGGGTCGGGCCTGTTCGAATACGTCCAACTCTTCGTCATCAGCAACGGCACGCTGACCAAGTACCACAGCAACACTACGCGTCGCCAGCACGTCGAGGATTCGAAGGGTAGGAAGCTAACGCGCAAGACGAGTAACTCGTTTGAGTTAACCCCGTGGTGGGCCGACGCTCAGAACAAGGCGGTTCAAGACCTCCCGGCGTTTGCGAAGACATTCTTTGCTCGCCATACCCTGCTGAACGTTCTTACCAAGTACTGCTTGCTCACCGCCGATCGCATCCTGCTGGTGATGCGCCCGTATCAAATCGTCGCCGCCGAGCGGATCCTGAACCGAATCGAGATCTCCGCCAACTACCGGCTGCTCGGCAAGTTAAAAACCGGTGAGTACGTTTCCTCCCGGGCCCACGGAGCTAGGGGTTCTGGCGACGCGCCAGCGGCGCCTGGGGTTGCGCCGGGTAGTCAGATCCTGTCAGCCAGACCGCCGGCTGTTAGCGTTCGGCTATGGCAAGCGAACAGGTTCGAGAAGTACTTCGTCGTTTCACCTCTGATCGCGAGTGGGCGCAGTTTCACTCGGAGGAGAACCTATCGAAGAGCATCGCCATCGAGGCGGGCGAGCTTCTCGAATGCTTCCAATGGAGGCCGGACTTCGACCCTTCACGTGTCCAAGGCGAGCTGGCGGATGTCCTGACGTACTGCCTGCTCCTGGCCGATCGTCTCGGGGTGGACCCGGATCAGATAGTGCTCGACAAGCTCGAGGTGACGCGGCGGAAGTACCCGGTGGAGAAGGCCCGAGGACGAAGCGAGAGATATGACGCCCTCTGAGATCGTGCCTCTGGCCTTCGACAAGGAGTCGGTGGATGTCTGGGGTCTTCTCGACCCGAGGCACAGGGACTGGCCCGTCGTGTACGTGCTCGACCAGACGAGTGCGTCGAAGTCGGGTAGGCACCCGGAAGAACGACTCCGTGACATCTACGTCGGGGAGACCCGCAACGCCGTCGCCCGGCTCAGACAGCACCTCGCCAATCCCGAGAAGCGCCAGCTGGACAGCATCCGCGTCATCGTCGACGAGACCTTCAACAAGTCGGCTTGCCTCGACCTGGAGTCCCGCCTCATCCAGCTGCTCTCCGCCGACGGCTCGTACAGCGTTCTGAATCGCAACGACGGCATCACCGCCGCGAACTACTACGACCGGGTTCGCTACCGTTCCGTCTTTGAGGACGTCATCAACCGCCTCCGCGCGGACGGTGTCTTCACGAGGCCCATCCCCGAGATCGAGAACAGCGACCTCTTCAAGCTCTCTCCATTCAAGGCCCTGACGCAGGATCAAGCCGCTGCCGTCGAGGACATCCTCGAAGGGCTCTTCGACGACATCCACGAGGGGGCTGGGGGCACCCTCGTGATCGAAGGGCAGCCGGGGACCGGCAAGACCGTCGTGGCCGTCTACCTGCTGAAGCTGCTCATGGACATCGTCGCGCATCCGTCTGCTGAGGAGATCGACGGTGACTCGCTGTTCTCGGACTTCTTCCTCGGGGACTACGCCGAGATGCTCGCAGGTCTGCGCGTCGGGATGGTCATCCCGCAGCAGTCGCTTCGGGACTCGATCAAGAAGGTCTTCCGCAAGACCCCCGGCCTCAGTCCGAGCATGGTTATGACCCCGTTCGACGTCGGGCAGTCGGACGAGGAATGGGATCTCCTCATCGTCGACGAGGCTCATCGTCTCAATCAGCGGGCGAACCAGTCCACGGGTGTTCTGAACAAGAAGTTCCCCGAGATCAACACGCGACTGTTCGGTATCGACGATCTGTCCAAGACGCAGCTGGACTGGATCGTCGCGAAGAGCCGCCATCAGATCCTGCTGGTGGACGTGGCTCAGAGTGTCAGGCCTGCGGACCTCTCGAACGAGACCGTGGGGGCTCTCCTGCGCACGGCTCGCTCTGAGGGGCGTCACTACGGGCTGTCGACGCAGATGCGGGTGCAGGCGGGCGCTGACTTCGTGGGGTACGTCCGACGAGTCCTGCGTATCGACGGTCGGACACTGCAGGTCGGCCAACCTGCTCCTCAGCAGTTCGACGGTTACGACCTCCGCATGTTCGACGATCTGGGGGAGATGCATCGCGAGATCCGAGCACGAGACGCTGAGGGTGGGCTGGCCCGCCTCGTCGCCGGATACGCCTGGAAGTGGGTGTCGAAGAAGGATTCCTCCGCAGCCGACATCGAACTCGACGGCGTGAGTCTCCGGTGGAACGGTACGACGAAGGACTGGATCTCGTCGAAGAACGCACTCGAGGAGGTCGGCTCCATCCACACGGTCCAGGGCTACGACCTGAACTACGCGGGGGTGATAATCGGCGGCGATCTGCGCTACGACGCCGAGACGGGTCAGATGTTCGTCGACCGGAGCTCGTACTTCGACGTCAAGGGCGTCGAGAACAACAAGCAACTCGGACGGCGATACACCGACGCGGAGGTGCGACAGTTCGTCCTCAACATCTACGGCGTCCTGCTCACTCGGGGGATCCGGGGGACTTATGTGTACGTCGTCGACCCGGCGCTCCGCGCCTACCTGAAGCCGTTTCTCGAACACGGTGGTGCAGCTGCGTGACTCGTCCGATCACGTCACGGCATGCCGTCCGTCTGTGTCATCGCGGGAGCCAGTGACCTCCTCAGCGGCGTCTCGAGGCGCCTCCCCAAGGCTCTGCTGATCCACCCATCGTGGGTGCGGCTGCGCCCCAGAACGATCCTCGCTCGACGCGATCTAGGCTGACGGGATGTCGTGGGCATCGAGCGAGGCGACCCGGCGAGCGATGCTGTCGAACAAGCGCCGCGACACCGGGCCTGAGCTGGCGGTCCGCCGGGCACTGCATGCCGCAGGGTTCCGGTACCGCGTCGACCACAGGCCGAGCCTCGAACTGCGCACCCGGGCCGACATCGTCTTCACGAGACAGAGGATCGCCGTCTTCATCGACGGCTGCTTCTGGCACGGATGCCCGGTGCACGCGACCTCGCCGAAGAGGAACTCCGATTACTGGGGCCCCAAGCTCGAGCGGAACGTCGCGCGAGACCTGGAGATGACGTCGAGACTCGCATCGCTCGGTTGGCTGGTACTCCGCTTCTGGGAACACGAGGATGCCGAAGCCGTCGTGGAGGTGATCGCGGCGGCATGGCGTGAGCGCACCCTGTGAGGAGCGCATCCGCTCTCCGCTGAGCTGCACCTCCACGAGGCTGGTCGCGCGGCTGCGCTGGGCGTGATGCCTCAGAGCCCTGCGGATTCGAGCGCCCCGAAGATCGACCTCGGTGAGCACCGGATGGACGAAGAGCAACCACTGCGCGTGCTTGCGTGACGACAGTGCCGTGACGCGCGTCGAAAAGACCCCGGCCTCGATCGGGGGCCTGATAGGACGCTCGTCACATGCCAGGATTCCTTTGGATCGTCTCGACGCGCATGTCGGACGTGGTGTCGGAATGGGTGGGAAGGAACAACGTGGGGCTGTTCGACTGGCTGCTGGGCCGTGGGCGTAAGACCGGGGATTCCGCCCGGCAGGGGATCAGACGTTCGAGCGGGGCGCCGGCTTTTGCCGTCATCGACGTCGAGACCACAGGGCTCTCGCCGAAGCGCGACCGAGTGCTCGAACTCGCCATCGTCCGGCTCGACGCCGCCGGCCATGTCGTCGATGAGGCGACGAGCCGCTTCGATCCGGAGGGTCCGGTCGGGGCGACGCACATTCACGGCATCCGAGACGTCGATGTCGCCGATGCGCCTCTGTTCCGGGATCAGGCGCCCGACATCGCGAGGATGCTGTCGGGGCTGCCGATCATCGCCCACAACGCGAAGTTCGACTTGGCGTTCCTCCGGGAGGAGTTCACCGCGGCAGGCTGGTCCGTGCCGTGGTTGACGAGCTACTGCACGCTCACGGGCAGCCACGCTCATCTGCCGGGCCTCGACCGGCGTCGTCTCATCGACTGCTGCTGGGCCATCGGGACCGATGTCAGGAACCAGCACTCGGCTCTCGGTGACGCGCGTGCGACCGCCGAGCTCTTCCGCTCGTACCTGGCTGCACATCGGGTGCAGGATGACGAACTGCAGGAGATCCGCAGGGCAGGGGGAACGATCTGGCCGAGCGGACCGACTCGGGCAGCGAAGGCGAGGGCTCGTGATGAGACCCCGGCTGCACGTCGTGAGATGCCCATCCGATTCACTGCCCCGCGTCCGAAGCAGCCGCCGCTCCTGCGCCAGTTGTCCGCTCTGACCCTCCTCGACGTCATCGACGAAGGGGCCCCCACCGGCACGACCGCCTACTTGGAGCTGCTCTTCGACGCGCTCGAGGACGGCGACGTCTCCAGCGATGAGGCCGACGCGCTCCAGTCGCTGAGGATCGACTTCGAGCTCAGCGCGGCAGACGTCCATGCCGCTCATGAGGCTCTCCTGCTGGCGCTGGCTCATCGCGCCGTCCATGACGGAGTCGTGACCCGCGACGAGCGACGCGAGCTGACCGATGTCGCTCGCCTGCTCTCGGTAGACGCCTCCGTCGTGAAGCGGGTGATCGACCGTGCGGAGACCGCCCGCCACGCTCGCCTCGGCGCCCACCTCGGACCTCTGCCCGAGCCGTGGCCGCACGGAGAACCCTTGCGCGTCGGAGACAAGATCGCCTTCACCGGCTGCGACGACGAGGCGCGGGCTCGCCTCGAGAAGCGCGCAGACGAGCTGGGCGTCCGGGTGATGGGGAACGTCTCCCGCCTGACGGTTCTGCTCGTCACCGACGGATCGTATGTCGGCATTAAGCGCGAGAAGGCTGCGGAGTGCGGGACGCGCATCGTCGAGCCGGATGTCTTCGAACATCTGCTGACTCACCTCCAGCCATCGACGCGAGCCGAGATCCCCGTCGCCGTCGGTCAGCGTCGTGGCGCTGGTGCCTCGACAGCGAGCGTCGCCGCGCAGGCTCAGTCGCCGGTACCGGCACAGGGCGCAGGTGAGCCGAGCGCATCGGGTCAGCCGTCGCCCGGTGAGGTCCGAACCTGGGCGTTGGCCAACGGCTACACGGTAGGAGTCCGAGGTCGTCTACCCAGCGAGGTGCGGGAGGCGTACGCCCTCGCTCATTCTGAGCGCGTCTAGTCGTCGAAGCGGGTTCGTCGGCTGGGGGAGAGTTGCAGCGCGACGTCGACGACCGGGAGGCCCACATGGGTTGCAGGGCAGTCGCGCTGCACGGGGGCGGGTTCCGCGGGAGGATCGAGTGGTCAGAAGATGTCTTTCGCGCGTCGACGAGGGACAGGTTCTGACCACTCGATCACGGGGGACTTCATATGGCGATGACTCGCAGCACCAGCACCAGCACCAGCACCAGAACCAGGACCCGCACCCTCGGCCTCGTCGCCGCCGTGCTCATCGCGACGACGGTGGGACTGCTCGCCGGGTGCGCACCCGGGGCCGAGTCGGCACCGGGTGCATCCGACCAGCCCGACGTACGCGAGTTCTCGGTGAGCCACGACGGCCCGGCACCTACCGCCATGACGATAGAAGACGGCGTCGAGGTCTGGGACCTCACCGTCTCACCCAGCGCCGAGGCCTTCGGCATCGACACGAGCGACGAGTCGATCTCGGACATCGAAGTGGGCGCCTACAGCTCCTCGGGCGGCGGCGGCCGGCCTGTGCGATTCCTCCTGCCGGAAGGGAAGACCGTCGACGCGCGCGCGAACGAGGTGATCTTCGAGCTGCTCGACTCGCCCGACGGAGTCGTCAGCCCGACGACCGGCGAGGTCCTCGTGCCGAAGGGACGCACCTTCGGGTTGCGCGTCGACGCCCCCGCCGTCGAGGGAGCGGACGCCGGCGTCGCCGCATACCGGGAAGCACTCGAGGCGATCGGCCTGCCGACGGACAGCGTTCGCGAACTGCAGCAGAAGATCGCCGCCGAACCGACCGACAGTCCGGTCGTCGACTCTGAGAGGATCGCGGTGAGCGCCTCTCTTCCGCCGGCGCAGGGGCTGCGGTTCGGGGTCAGCACCCTCTTCCGACCCGGCGGCGATGTCACGATGTTCCTGCTCGAGTACTCCGCGAGCTGGGACGTCGTCGCTCCGATCCCGTGACCTGACGGGCGTCGACACCGCCGGTCGCTTCAGCTCGGCCAGCCACCTAGGCGGCTGCGTCGGCGTCGCATGAGCCGCGGATGCCACAGGGCCACCGGTCCGTCCGACCCGGGCGCGCGATCTGCTCGAGGCGATCACGGCGACCACCGGGCTGGTCAAGGGCGCCAGCCGAGGAGGCGCGGGCGACGCCGGTCAATCGCCCGCCCTGGTCGCCGAGCGGCTGAGCATGAACGTCGACGAGCTCGCACTCGACGGGGTCGCGCGCATCGTGGCGGCACGGGGAGTCGACCCGCAGCGCATGACACCCGAGGAGAAGATCGCGACCGTGCGCGAGATCGAGCGGGCGGGGGTGTTCCTGCTGAAGGGGGCCGTGGCGCAGGTCGCCGGCGCGCTGCGCGTGTCGGAGCCGACGGTGTACCGGTACGTGCGGCAGGTGCGGACCTCGGGGTGAGCGACGCGCGGTGTCGGGCGCGGGTTCGGCTCCGGCGCTCGTCGTCGGTGCTGGGGTCGTCGCTGGTGCCGCCCTCGAGTGGTCAGAAACTGCTCTTCAGGGCTGCTGCAAGGGCATCTTCTGACCACTCGAGTCGCGCTCGAGGCGGCGCTGGCGCCTCCCGTGCAGCAGGACGACCACCAGCGTGGCCAGTGCGGTCGCCCCCGCGATGATCGCGGTCGACGTCAGGGTGGTCGGCGCCGTCAGGGGCAGATCGAGGACTCGGCTGTTCGCCACGACCCAGGGTGCCGCGACCAGCACGGTGAGGATGACGACGGCGAGTGCTGCGCCGAGCGGCCGCAGGCGGGGGCGGCGGCGCAGCAGCCAGTCGGGGAGGCCGGCGAGCAGACCGGCGACGAGGCCGTAGAACCAGAGGGCCACCGCCCCGCCGAGCATCACGGGGAAGACCATCGCGAGCGCGGCGAGCCCCTCTGCCGACTGCTCCACGACCACCGAGAACAGCACGAAGCCGATGGGGATGAGGCAGAACGCGGCCGCGCCTCCCCAGGCCGTCGTCCAGGGGAGCAGCGACATCAGCGTCGAGCGGCGGCGCTGCGGCTCGGCCCGGGCGGGCGTGCTGGCGGCGGCTGCGGGAGCGTGGGTGAGGGCCATGGTTCGACGCTAGGCAGAACCGGCGGCGGGGGCGTCGTCCGCAGGGTGCAGTGAGGTCGTCCTCAGGGACGGAACACGGCCGACCTCCGAGCGAGCAGGAGGCGCGGGTGCGGTGGCCGGCGACAGGTGGGGCTCACGCATTCGCTCTTACGTCTTCATGCGTAATAGCTCGAATGCGACTCCGGTCAGCGCGGGGCCGAGGCGTCAGGGGAGTCCGTGGCGTCCGTCCCGGCGTCGGCGGCCGCGGTCTGCGCCACCGGAGCCGCGGGTGCGACGGAGGCGGCGGGCGCGACGTGCGCCGCCTCCGCCTCCTGCCGCTTGCGCTTCAGGTAGAAGATGAAGCCGAACTGCCCGAGACCGCCGGCCAGCAGCAGCCAGCCCATCGGCTGCCCGAAGACGAGCAGCACGGCGCCGAACACCAGCCCGACGATGGCGTACACGAGCAGGGTCTTCTCGGACTTGATCATTCCTCCACACTAGGGGCGCAGGTGAGAGCGGCGCCGCGCCTCCTTGTGGGGGTGCCCACCGAGGAGGCGCGGGTCACCAGGGTCACCCCGTGGACGACACTCGACGGATGCGGGCGCGCCGAGCGTGACCTAGCGTGGAGGGATGCCCCTCGTCGTGCCGTTCATCGTCCTCGCCGGGTGCGCCGTCGTGTTCGGCACCACCCTCGCCGCCGCCCGTGGACGCCTCGGCGTGAACCAGCTCGCCGGCATCCGGTTCCGCCACGTGATGGAGTCGGCCGAGACCTGGCGCGCCGGGCACCGCGCCGCCCTCGTGCCCGTCGCGATCGGCTGCGCGCTCGCCGTGGGAGCCGCGTTCGTCCCCGTCGTGGTGTCGCTGCGCGAAGGCGTCGAAGCGCTGTGGATCATCGTGAGCATCGTCTGCCTGCTGATCGGCACGCTCGTCGGGGCGTGGCGGGCGGACCAGGCTGCGACCGCGGTCTCGGCGTCGGCGCTGGCGTCGGACTGAACCCGCGCGCGACGGCGTTGGTCAGAAGATGCTCTTCGCGTGCCGACGAAGGGCGTCTTCTGCCCACCCTGAGACTGGCGTGGGGCTTCGGTGGTCGGAAGTGGTCCTTCTCGCGCCGATGAAGGACATCTTCTGACCACTGGAGCGGAATTCTCCCGGAGCACCGAGGAGGCGCGGGTCAGACCGGCGACACCGGCGCAGCGCCCGCAGCACCAGCACCAGCACCCGCGCCTGCACCACCCGGCCCACGACGCGCCCCGACCTCTCTCTGCAGGACCAGCGCCGCGCCTCCTACAGCAGCCGCATCGGCGACGTAGGCCGACAGCTCGACCCTCACCCGGTGCCGCCCCTTGGCGAAGAAGTCGTCGGCGATCCGCTGCCGCACCACCTCGAGATAGAGCGGCCCCGCGGTCGTCAGCGACGGCCCGGCCAGCACCACCGAGTCGAGATCGAGCAGGTTCGCCATCGACACGACCGCGTTCGCCAGGTGGTCCGCCGACTCGGTGATCAGCTCGACGGCCAGCGCATCGCCCTCGACCGCCGCCTCGGCGACCAGCGTGAAGTCGGCGAAGGGATCCTCGTTGTCGGTCAGCACCAGACTCGTCGCCCGCCCCGCCGCCACCGCCGCCCGCGCCCCGAGCGCCACGCTCACCGGCCCGGCGAGCTGCTCGGCCGACACCCGGTGCGCCACCGGCCCCGGCCCCCGGTACCGCATCTGCCCCAGCTCACCGGCGTTCGAGCTCGCCCCCCGGTAGATCGCCCCGTCGAGCACGATCCCGGCGCCGATCCCCGCCCCGAAGTACACGGTGCAGTGCGCGGCGCTGTCGCCCACGGCACCGCCCCAGAACTCGCCGATCGCCGCAGCCGTCGCGTCGTTGTCGAGGATCACCGCGAAACCCGTCGCCTCGGCCGTCGCCGCGCGCAGCGGGAAACCCGCCCACTCCTCGAACGGCGGCGCCCCGAGGATGCTGCCCGTCGTCAGATCGATCGGCCCGGGCGTCACGAGGCCGAGGCCGGTCACCCGGTCGACC
>Ga0308169_10000817_pt1 | contig 40874 bp, 61 predicted proteins | sample PhyBR1_2_FD_202139 | JGI IMG/M metagenome (GOLD analysis project Ga0308169, IMG submission 202139) | Phyllosphere microbial communities from UC Gill Tract Community Farm, Albany, California, United States - DLSLSB.R1 | ecosystem: Host-associated > Plants > Phyllosphere > Unclassified | place...
TGAGGTGATGGTTATAGCAAGATGACGCGCAAGTTTATTTCCGCCGTGTAACGGTTGATTCGTTCCGGAGAGAAAGCCGGTGGCTGCCGCCTTCAGTGCCGGGCATCGTTCGGTGCTCGGCTGGGAATCAACATCCCTTGTCCACAAGCCTCTTGAGACCGGCGGCACATGAGCGCCACTGTGGGTTTGAACAAAATTGGAAATTTGTAACGATGCGGTAAATCAAATTCAGGTGCTGTTGATTCGGTAGTGAGCGTTGCGGTGGAAATCTCGCTACGACTCGAGATCAGCGGTGAAAAAATTGTTCAGCCTTCAATTATTCATTGCCGAAAACGGAATGGCTCAGGTGTCCAAATGTTGATATCAGATGACGGTGTTCGCTGTTAGGTGAGCAGTTGGTCGTGGCCTCGGAGGCGGATGGTGCACAGGTCATTTTCTTCTAGCTGGGGAATTTTCGCTATCGCGGAATGGGAATTGAGGGGTTGACCAAGGTCACGAACTTTTGCCGATGAACTATACGCGGGGGAGTTTCAAAGAATTTCTATCAGGCGTAGAATCACAACCCTTATAAACACAGGGATCTAAGCTACCTGTGGCGTTTTCGTGGCGACTTGGTTCACCAACGACACCACAGAATCACCTATGTTCGCCATGCTGGCCACGTCCTCATGCCAGAGATGCGCGTACTTCTGCAGCGTGATCGTCGCGTCCTTATGCCCTAGACGGGCCGCCACTGCTACAGGAGACATTCCACCGCTAATGAGTTGGCTGGCATGGTAGTGGCGTAGCTGGTGCCACCCTGAGCCAATCTCAGGCAGTTCCGCCCGTACGCGAGACCATTCGGTTTCGAACCTCCAATACAGCGCTGGCGTACCGTCAATGTGGAATAGCCGGCCGCCTTCACCTGGGTGCGCGCATAGCTCCTTGAGCAGGTCTCGCACTCTGGGCCCGAAGGAGATGTTGCGGCGCGAGTACTTCGTCTTCAATGGGCCACGCCTGACGGTGGAAACGTTGGGCGAATTGTCTTGCATCGTCACTCGGATTATCGAGCGCGGGAAGTCAATGTCCTTTGCAACAAGTCCTATCAGCTCGCTGGGCCGCATGCCTGTAGCTGCAGCAATCAGAGCCGCTGATTTGAAGAATGGTTTGACTTGCTCACAGAACTTGGCGAACACCTCCGGCGACAGAGTGAATTCCTGTAACTCTTCTTCAGCATCTTCTTGGAGAAACTTCACCCTTTTGCAGGGTGATTCGCGAAGATACTTGTCGTGCACTGCTTCGCTAAATATCTGTGTCGTGTACCGGTACATGAGCCTTGTCGTGGACAAGGCATTGTTCTCCTGCCAACTGTAGACTGCCTGCTGAATTTGGGACTGCTCGATCTGGTCCAGATACTTTCCCTTGAACGTTGGTTCAATCCAATTCTTGCAATGAGAGCCCATGGTTCTCAGGGAATTGGGGCGTTGATGCGCTTGCTTTGCCCACCACAGCTTGAAGTACTCCTCGAATAGAATCGGCGATTTGAACCCACCCGGTCTGATGGAATGATCTACGGTCTGCTTATCCAGCCATGCCTGGGCCGCGTCTTTGTATTCGAATGATCGCTTTGTTTCTTTTCCGGCACGGTCAGTCCAGACAGCTTGCCAGCGTTTTCCTGTGCCGTAACGTGCGGTGCGCGTGCGGTCTTTTCGGTGCCAGAGGTCGTTTATCCTTCCGGTTGCCATGGTGTCTCCTGTTTTCGGGTGCGCTTTAGTAGGCGCATGTATGCGTGGATGTCTCTTGGAAGCACATCTAGCTCGTGGGCTAGAGCGGTGGCTGTCCCGTAAATTCGGGATGCCGCGGTGAACTGGGAGTGGTTAATCAGCCAGGAGGCTGATAGTTCCTCTGCTTCGCGTTCTTGGCGGGGCGAGAACCCCACATGCTCAAGAACGGCATGCGCCGTCTCGTGTGAGAGTGTGGATCGCTTTTGGATGGGCGCCATTCTGGGCCGCATCAAAATGGTGTGTGTGGTTAGATCGTAGGCTCCCCAGAGGTTGTCTGGGAGGGGTGTTTCTATAATTCGTGGGCGGATCCGCGAAAGTATTTCTTCGAACATAGATTCGAAGATATACGTAGCCTAGGACACTTTGGGTTTCGACGAACTAGTTGTTGCGACTAGTACAGGTTCCCCTGAATCGTTGTCGTTGGGCGCGTAAGTTCGTCCGGGGAGATTCCCTTGTCCAGCTTAGACTCGATCAATGAGTTCACTTTATCGAGGCGATCCTCAAGTGATCTGCCTTTGGATTCGAAGCCAAACGACATCCATCGTTCAAGCGCACGTCGTTCATTAACCAGGTATCCAAGCTTTCGGCAAATAATCGCCGCATGGCGCGTGTATGCTGGCGCAGGCTCACGCCCCTGCCGGTCGCGCTCGGCTGCACGGCAACATTCAAGAGCCAAATCGAGAGCCTCCTCAAGACGTCCGTCGCGCTTCAACTGCTCTATCTCGGGTACCCAATAAATGTAGTTCTTCCCCCGTACCAGTGCACGCTTGGCCCGGGAAGGATTCTCACGCGCATTTCTCGCCGAGAAATCTTCGACTGTCGCATGATGCGCCGCTACGCGCTGCTCCCGACGCTCCTCTGAAGTCGACAGGGTGATGTTTTCTGGCGCCACGCTGTTGGCTTCAACTGTTTTGCCGAATAGCCGTGCGAAGAATCCCATTTCGCTTAGTCCTCTGGAAGTTGTTCCGGATCGATGCCCGGTTCGCCTTTATCAGCGGCGGCGCGTCGAATAGGGAAAAGCTCGTGGACATCGGCCGATGAACTGCCATCTTGGTTGCCAGTAATGCTGGCCTGCTCTTGCCACCAGAGCATGTTCTCTGCTGTCTCTCGGATGATCCGTTGCGATGATTCGGGAAGATTGCCGGCGCCTTGTAAGGTCAGGTTCGAGGTGTCAGTTTCAACCGGTAGTCCGAGTGACGCGGCGTAGGCGGACACTACGTCAATCACCCTGACGCCAAGTCCTCGTGCGAGACCGAGTATGACAGCGTTTTCTTTCGGCCAGCTTAGAACTGGCCGGTTTATCAGGCGATCAAGGTTGGCACGAGTAGGGACTCCGCCGCAGGCCTTGGATAGGGACTCTAGGCTGCGGTCTCCGCGCTTGTTGAGGATTAGATCGCGAATGCCTTGATTTGGGTTCGTGTTCATGGTTTGAATCCTCTGCCGGGTTTGCGTTGCGCGCCATCGCACGCTTGTTCTACCTGATAACCCCTAATTCTGCCGTAGTTGACCTGTGGTGATAACCAAATAAAGCCTGAAATCTTGGGGATCCTTGTAATATGGCCGGATTTTTAGCAACTAGCGCTTGCATTAGTGATAACCAGTAGTGCATACTATTGCTATCAGCAGTTGCAAGAAGTGATAACCAGAAAGGTTTGCATATGTCCCTGTTTAGAGCAAAACGCAGATGGCAGGAGGGAATGTATATGCGCTTGTCGTCAACCCAGCGACTTCGAACATTCATCTACACAAAAGACGACATGGATGCCTACCGAAACGGCACACCCATCGATTCTCGAAAAATAACCCAAAGGTCACTGGCGCGAAGGGCCGAGGTGAGCCAGGCGTTCATTAGCCAGCTCGCCTCCGGGAAAAAGACCAGCTGCAAGCCAGAAACCGCTGAACGTATTGCGGAGGTTATTGGAGTGGATGTAACTGTTCTTTTTGACCCCGAAAATGCAATTACTGATTGCGCAGCATAACCCTGCTGGTTGCATTCAATAAATAACGAAAGGACACGCCGGTGACTGCACAACCAATGGTTTTCGAAGACACCACTTGGCGCGAAGACGCAATGGACGTAGTTGAACGCTTGGCCAAGCAGGGCCGGCGGTTCACCGCGGACGACCTCCGCAAGGAACTTCGCCCAGCACCACATCAAAACATGGTCGGCCCAATCTTCACCGCCGCACAGCGACGGGGCTTGATCATCAAGGTCGCCAACGCGACAAGCCGGATCAAATCCCGAAACGGCGGACACCAATACGAATGGATCGGAAAGGCATGGAGGGAAAACCGTGGCTAAGCAAAAAGATGAACTTCTCACTGTCCCAGAAGCGGCTGAAAGGTTGAGGGCTCACCCGGAAACGGTGCGCAAAATGCTCCGCCGCGGTGACCTAGCCGGAATGAAGTTTTCGTCGGCGAACCGAGGAGGCACGTGGAAGATCCGCGAATCCAGCATCGAGCTGTTCCTGAGCCGCCACGAGCACGCCGCATGAGCCGGTGGATGGAACGCAAAGGTTTGAAGCTCACCAGTCTTGGCGAGCGAGTCCTGGTCAGCTTGGCCGGTTTGGGAATCCTCACCTTGTGCGGTGCTGGATTCCTGTTTGAAGCATTCATCAACACTCAGATCGGGGCATAAGTCATGTCGCTCGTATTTACCGAGAGCAACCACCGTTACAAGCTCGATGGGAAACCAGTCACGGGTGTTACCACCATCCTCAACGGCGGTATCCCGAAGCCAGCGTTGGTCTGGTGGGCCGGTGGGGTCGTCGCGAAGTTCGTCGTAGATCCGGAGAACGCAGGCACGGTTGCCGAACTGCTTGCCGGTGACCAGGATTCCGCGGTCAAGTTCCTGCAGCTCCTCCCGAACCAAGAGCGCGACAGTGCGGCCGAGCGTGGCACCGAGGTGCACGACCTGGCGGAGAAGCTCGCAACCACTGGTGAAGTGGACGCACCTGAAGAACTCGTCGGCTTTATCGAGGGGTATCTGGACTTCCTTGACCGATGGCAGATCACTCCAGTGCTGGTCGAAGTGGTGCTGGCGAATCGTGAGCACTGGTACTCCGGCAAGGTCGACTTGCTCGCCACCTCACCGCTGCTCATGTCCCAGGCGGACATCGACGCTGGCAAGGTCATCCAGATCGACCTGAAAACTTCCAAGGGCGTGTACTTCGAAACTGCCTTGCAAACGGCAGCCTACGCTCGCGCCGAGTTCTACATGGACGGGGGCAAGGAAGTCCCCATGCCTGAGGTGGTGAAGACGTTCGTCGCCCACGTAACTCCGTTGGACCGCGAGGGTATCAATGCCCGCTATGAGGGTTCGCCGCTCGGCACCAGCCTCTACCCGCTGGCCACGTCCACCTCGGAGATCGACGAACACTTCCAAATGTTCCTCCATGCCAAGGCTGTCCACGAGGACGCGAAAGCCCGCGGCAAGAAGAAGCTCGAACCAATCCACCCACCAACCGAAATGCAGGTAGCAGCATGAGCGCCTACAAGTTCCAGTGCGAGATCCAGAAAAGCGAGCTCGAACTCTACTACGAGGACGAAGCTATCGCAGTTGACATGGGCCCGACCGATGAACACCGGGTGTGGGGGAAGATCCCGAAGCTGGAACGCCCCAGCTTCGAAGTCATCATCCCTGTCGAGAACGCCGAAACCCTGGTCACTGTCTTGCAGGACATGATCACCGAAATCCGGGCACGCCAAGCCCGAGCAGCCTAACCACACCAAAAGGAGTCAAGCAATGAGTATCCAGCCAATCCGCCGGAGCCAGCAGGTCGACAGCCAGAGCGCACCACAATTCGGTCAGATGGAACGCGTCGAAACCGCAACGACCCGCGACCTTGAACAGTGGGCCAGCGAGCTGAACCACGCGTACAGCATCGCCAACACGATCTGCGGAACCATGTTCGTACCTCAACATTTCCGCAACAAGCCAGAAGAAACCGCTGCAGCCATCCTCTACGGGTACACCCTCGGAATGTCACCCATGGTTTCAGTGAAGACCATCTACGTCGTTCACGGAACTCCGGCGTTGTACGCCCAACAGATGTACGCCATCGCCTTGGCAAGCGGGCATGAAATCGAACGTGTCTACGCCGATAATGAGCGCGTCGAATTCCGTGCCCGCCGGCGGGGCACCAAGGACTGGCAAAAGGTCGAATGGACCATCGAACGCGCCCGCCTGGCCAAGTACACGAGCAACAGCAAGTACGCCGAAAACCCTATCGGGATGCTCACCGAGAAATGCAAAGCCGAAGCCGCGAAACTTGTAGCCCCGGACGCACTTGCTGGCATGAACTCGGTTGAGGAGATCCAGTTGGGCGACTTCGAATCGACCATCGTCGAGGAAGAACCGGCACCGGTGAAGACGCGCAAGCTCACTCGAAAGCCTGCTGAGAAGAAGTCAGAGGCCGCGGAGCTCGCGGCGCGCCCCGCCCAAGAACCTGAACCAGAACCAGTTGCGGATGAATCCACTGGCGAGATTCAGGACGACGGTCCGGCAGCCGTTCTGGAGACCGACTGGGAAGCCGAACTTGCCGGGGCCAGCAGTAGCCGTGAGGCACTGATCGCGTTGTGGAACCGGGCTGTGGCCGAAGGCGCGCCACAGGAAATGGTGTCCCGCATCGTCGATGCCGGATCCAAGTTCGCCTAACCGCAAGACCTAACCAAACCCGGTGGGTGCCCAGCCTTGGGGGCCGGGCACCCACCACCAAACAAGTAGGAGTCAACAATCATGAAGGTCATCAGCCTCACCACCACGAACTACAAGCGTGCCAAGCACGTCGAAATCAAGCCAGACCCGGACGGCAACCTGGTCATCGTTGCCGGGAAGAACGGGCAGGGCAAATCGAGTGTTTTGGACAGCATAGCCGCAGCACTCGGTGGTGCGAACAGCAAAACCACTCCCAAGCCGATCCGCGACGGCGAAGACCGCGCCGAAATCGTCCTCGAAACAGAGGAACTGACCGTCACCCGGGTATTTACCCCTTCTGGATCCCGTCTCACCCTCACGTCCAAGGACGGCGCGAAGTACCCGAAAGCCCAGGCGAAGCTCGACGAGCTCGTGGGCAACCTGTCCATGGATCCGCTGGCATTCACCTTCCTGGATGACAAGAAGCAGCTGGCTCAATTGTTGGATCTGGTCGATCTGCCGTTTGATCCCGACACGTTGGAGGCCGAACGTAAGCAGGTGTTCGACGATCGTACTGCAGTGAATCGACGCGTCAAGGAATTCGAATCCGCATTGGCCCAGTTCGGCGAACTGCCCGAGGGCCTGCCAACCACCGAGGTGTCTGTCTCTGAACTACTGGGGGAGTACCGAGCAGGCGTGGACAACAACGAGTCCTACTCGCGAGCGCACACTGCCGCTGAGAACGCGTGGAACCGAATCACTCAGCTTCGTGCAGAACTTGAAAAAGCTGAGAAGACTGCTCGCGAGGCACAGGAACTCCTGGATCTGCACAGTAAACCAATCGATCTGACCCAGATCCAATCGAAGATCGACGGTGCGGAGGAGACGAATCGGCTCGTGCGCAAGGCTCAGGAGCGCGGGGCTCTGGCATTCCAGTACGAAGCAGCCAAGGGTCAAGCAAACCAGCTCACGGCAGAGCTTGACCAGATCGCCAAGACCAAAGCCGACGGCCTGGCATCAGCACAGTTTCCAGTCGAAGGGCTCGGCTTCACCGAAGACGGCGTCACTTACCAGGGCGTGCCATTCAAGCAAGCATCCAGTGCCGAACAGATCCGGGTGTCCATGGCAATGGCCATCGCATTGAACCCAAAGCTAAAGGTCATTCGCATCCAAGACGGATCTTTGCTGGACACCGACAGCCTCGCCCTGATCGAAGAAACCGCGCAGGAGCACGGATACCAGATCTGGCTCGAAGTAGTCGGAGACGACATCGAAGACGCATACACGATCATCGACGGAGAGGTGGCCTAACCATGGCCGGCGAAACCCTAATCACAGTCATCGGCAACCTGACCGCTGATCCGGAGCTACGGTTCACGCCTTCCGGTAGCCCGGTAGCGAACTTCACCATCGCATCGACTCCGCGCACCTTTGACCGCCAGTCCAATGAGTGGAAGGACGGGGAAGCCCTGTTCTTGCGCGCATCGGTGTGGCGCGAAGCCGCAGAGAACACTGCCGAAACGCTGACCAAGGGCATGCGCGTCATCGCCCAGGGCTTCTTGAAGTCCCGCTCGTACGACACCAAGGAAGGCGAACGACGAACAGTCATGGAGATGGAAGTCCAAGAGATCGGCCCGTCACTGCGATACGCATCCGCCAAGGCCACCCGCACAGCACGAGGCAACGGGGAAGGCGCTGCAGGACGTGCGCCAGCAAACACCAACAGTGGATGGAACAGCCCAGCAGGATCCGGCGGATGGGGCAATCCACCAGCACAGGACCCACCCTTCTAAGCCATGGCGAAGCTACTAATTTGCCCCCGCTGTAAACACCCTGCAGCCAACCATTCAGTGCCGCACTGCAAGAAGCGTTTGTGCGGCTGGTTGATCTGCAAAAAGTGCAGTCTCACCTACGAGATTCCACAAAAATAACCAGCAACAAAAAATACCGGGTGGCTTGGCCAGGAATCGGACCAAGCCACCCAACCCACCAAGGAGAAAACATGCTCATCGTCACCGTATACACCACCGAGAACTGCCAGCAGTGCCGCGGCACCAAACGAGTCCTAGACAGGGCCGGGGTCGAATACGAAACCATCGCAGCAGACGCCAAGAATGCTCATGACCTGGCCGACGGAATCCGGAACCGGGCAGACGAACTGGGAGTCCCCGCCACCATGCCATACGTGACGGTCTACGACATTCACAACACATTGATCGCCGACTGGTTCGGATTCCAGCCAGGAAAGATCACCGATTACGCCCTAGTGCGAGATGAGGACGCGGCCTAATGAGCACAGATCAAGGGCTGACCTCATACCTGAATGGCCGGAATCAGCGAGCAAAGTCCGAAGCAAACCAGATCATCGCCGATGCTCGCAGGATTGCGTACCGGATGGTTCAAGAAGCTGGTGTTGAGGAGCAACGCACCATCGACGAGCTGAGTCAAGTCATCAAGGAATTGAAGGCCGAGCGGACCGGCTTGCGTAAGTCGTTGGCACGCAGCAGAACAAAGTTGACCAAGCTCACCGAAAACATGCGTGAGCGCGTGGAGAATGACGCAAACAAGTACGGCGCCGGGCTCAAACTTCGGGCGCGTAAACAGGCGGACAAGATTGTGTCTAAATCCCGGAAGGACGCGAAGGGGATCCGCGAGGATGCGGAGCGTGCTCGTGTCCAGGCAGAGATTGACGGCGCACGTCTCGCCGGCATGAGCCTGGAAGAGCTGGACGAAGGGCGTAGACGGGAAGGCCAGGAGCGATTGCACCTTGCAACCGCTGAAGCCTACCCGAACCACTACGAGGGCAGGTTGGCGGCATGAGCTCCTGCAAGAAGTCGTGTTGTTGGACACCGTTCCAGGTTTGCGCCACGAAGAAAGAATGCGGTTGCCACACGAGCGATCGCTCAATATTCGACCGGCTCACTTTCGAAGAAATCGCTCGGGCCAAGGCGGTCCTTCAGATCAAGGGGAAACGAAATTGCTAACGATTACTGACATGTTCTGCGGTGCCGGCGGATCATCCACCGGATTACTAGAAATTCCTGGCGTGACCGTGAAGACCGCCATGAATCACTGGGAACGCGCCGTAGAGACCCACAGCTTGAACCACCCAACGACTGACCACGTGCTGGCGGATATCCAGGTGACTGATCCGCGCTACGTCGCATCGTCGGATATTCTCTGGGCATCTCCGGAGTGCACCAATCACTCTGTGGCCAAGGGCAGGAAGCGCATCACCAACCAACCGGATCTGTTCGGGGATTCCATCGCTGACGAAGCTGCGGAGAAGTCACGAGCCACCATGTGGGACGTGCCCAGGTTCGCCGAGCAGCACAAGTACAAGCTGATCATCACCGAGAACGTAGTGGATGCCGCCAAGTGGATCATGTTCGACGCATGGCTGATGGCTATGAGCGCCCTCGGCTATGACCACCACATCGTGTACATGAACTCGATGCACGCCCAGCTTGGCGGACTACCAGCACCGCAATCCCGTGATCGCATGTACGTGATGTTCTGGCTCAAGGGCAACAAGCGCCCGGACTTCGACAAGCTACGCCCCACGGCTTACTGCCCAACGTGCGACAAAGAAGTTCGTGCGATCCAGCACTTCAAGAACGGCAAGGAATGGGGGCGCTACCGAGCCCAATACGTCTACCGCTGCCCGAACACCGCATGCCGAAACCAGATCATTGAACCAGGTTGGCTTCCGGCAGCGTACGCCATTGACTGGTCGATTCGTGGGCAGAAGATCGGCGACCGAAAGAAGCCGCTGGCCGATAAGACCATGGCACGCATCAAGGCAGGCTTGGGAAAGTACGGCAACCAGCGCCTGTCGATTGATGCAGTGCGCGGCGCTCCGATCCTCTCCGCAGTAGACCGCGAACCCTTCGCGACGCAGACCACCAGCTACACGCGAGGCCTGTTGTCCCCGTTGATCGTCAACCACCTCACCGGTTCAGACTCGACCAGGGCCAACACGGTGGATGGGACGCTGCGGACTCTCGTCGCCGGCGGTCTGCACGAATCGTTGCTCATCCCCGTGGAAGGCCGGGATGGGAAGTACGCACAGCAGGTTCACGATGCCATGCGCACGCAGACCACCCGTAACGAAACCGGGCTGCTAACTACGCCTGGGCATCACATGCTGATGGAGTACTACGGCAACGGGGTCACCCACCCGGTGTCGAAAGCGATCCCGACGATTCCGACTGTGGATCGTTTCGCGATGGTCACGACGATGCGCGGGACGGCGGAGAACCAGCTAGCAAACAGCTCGCGTCCAGCCAGCGACCCGCTGGGCACGCTCACCGCCGGCGGGAACCACCATGGGCTGACCGAATGGACTGTGGAGGATATCAACCAGTGTGAATTCCGGATGCTAGAACCTCACGAAATCATGGCGGGCATGGCATTCCCCAAGACTTACCAAATGACCGGGAACAAGCGGGAGAAGGTCAAGCAATCGGGCAACAGCGTCACCCCACCGGCAGCCCGAGACCTCGGAACCATCGCAGTAGAAAGCCTGATCCCGGCATGACAGCGCAAACGCATCCGCACCGCTCACCCCGGCGCCTGTGCCCAGACCCACAATGCGGGAAAGTATGGGCACCGGACAAGCGCACAGCACGGCAACTACGTGCTGAAATCATCGAGGAAAAGGGAACAGCCGCCGAACGTGTCCGATACTACGAACACGCCGGCGGGTGGCACTGGAGCAGAGAAACCAAAAGGAAACCAGCGAAATGCCGAACGTGCTAGGGATTAGCCTTGCGAGCGGCCACCTTGGCCTTGATCGCTTGGACGCGTGCTGGACCCTGGAACAACTCGTTGAGGATTTCACTCATGAGAACAAGAACCTCCTCAGAGTCTTCCTCGGATACAGGGTTGGAAATATCTCCGTGAGCCATGTCATTTCCGAATTCACGAATCGCGTGAGCCGCTTCCTTGGTATCTTCACGAATCAGCGATTTCCCTGCCAGTTCGTCAATCTTATTCAAGAGACTGCCCTTCAAGATTCCTTTCTCTTTCGCGGAAGCTTCAATCACGGTACGCGCCATAAGGATTGCGGACATGTGGTTACCGATACTTGCACTCTTGTAGGATTCCGAGGCAGCTTTAGCAATGTGTCGTGGAACGTCGGTAAACGACTGCCCTTTAACGAATCTCGGGGACCAAACCGTGGGTTTGTTTCTGGACCAAAAGCTTCGCATGTAGGTGATATCTGTCACACCATAACTATTGAAGCCACCGGGTTCTTCTGCTCCCGTGAAGCCTCCAATGAGAAGCCCACCGCAAGCGTCACATCTAAATGCGCTCTGAAATTGTGGAGAATCGGGGGAATCATTCGTGGATTCAACACCTTGACTGAACTCGGTGACATGGGTCGAAGTGCCGCACCATCCGCAGACTGCAGTAGCCATCAAGGATCCGTTCTGTTAGTGATAAAAAGCTGTCGATCGAATCTTGTCAAATGTTTAGAAATAAAGCACGAAAGGGTTGTTTGATGACGGACGGTAGTAAGGACAAGCGCCCCTATTTCGTGCTCACCAATGAGTACCCCAGGCACCGGAAGATCCGGCACCTGTCCGACAAAGCATTCCGGTTACACGTCACCCTCCTGGGCCTTTGCAACGAGGACAGGAACGACGGGATCATCTCAAAACAAGACCTGCAGATGCTCGGCCCAGGCGCAGGAAAAGAGCTTTTGAAGGCATCTCTCGTGCACGAAAAAGAACCCGGAATCTACCAACTGCACGACTATCTCCGACACCAAAACAGTCGTAAGGAAATTGAAGAACTCGTCACCGAAAAACAGGCTGCAGGGAAACTCGGTGGAAAACGGTCAGCCCACAAAAAATGGCACGTTGACCGGGGGATTAGCAACCCAGACTGCGAACTGTGCGTAGCTGAAACCGGATAAGCACCCTATAAGCAGGCGCTTATCGAAAACATAAGCAAGTGCCAGAGCAAAAAATAAGCACCATTAACCATTAACCACTTACTTACGTTTAGCTCTCAACCTACGAACACTTTTGGTTCAGTTAAAAATGATCAAGAAAAGCAGCATTCGTTCAGAAACTTAACGCACGCGAACACAACGATGCTGATGCAAAATCCACACCAGGAGAAACCATGATCCTCACCCAATCCCAAGGCGAACGACTCACCCGCATGATCGCCGCCATGCGCCCCGACTTCGACACCAACGGCATCGCCCGCATCCTCCAAAAAGCCAACCAGGCCGAAGGCCTACCCGCCCACGACCTCAACCACGCCATCCGAGCAGCAGCCCACTACACCACCCAACAAAACCCAGACGGCACCTACACCAAACACACCCCAGCCATGTACCCCGCCACCGGCCAACACTGGGACCAAACCGCACCCACAGGATCCAGGCACAAACGCCACCAAGAACCACCCTGCGAAGAACACCCAACCTACGACGCACGAACCTGCGCCTGCTGCTGGGCAGACATCAAACTCGGAGAACGACCAGAAAACATGCTCGGCAAACGGATGCACGCAGAAGGAAAACCCAACGCATTCGGAGTCCAAGCCGTCAAACAAGCACTCCGGACACTCAAAGGCCCCGAGAGCGATGCTGAAGCATCCGAAACAACCCGGGGCGTAGCCCCATTCTAAAACTTTATTTACCAACCAATGCACCCAGTGCTTGCAAGAAGCATCACCAGTAGCACAAAAACACGGCTACGACAGACGCAAACCATCCGGGCGGGTGTTTCCCCGTCCAACCTTCTGAAAGGCTCTCACAATGGATTCTGTGCCCTCCGGTGAAATCCGGTTGGAACTACCCAAACTCGCCAACTGGATCAACCTCAACCAAAAAGAACACTGGGCCCCACGAAACAAGCGCACCCAAGCATGGCGCCACGGCGCGCACATCCTGGCCCGACAAGCCATGCTCCCAAAGGGGTTGCAGCTGGTTCGGGTGGATGTGTACGTGTGGAAAAGCTCGCGCCGGCGGTATGACCCGCACAACCTGATGCCCACCCTGAAGCCTGTCATTGACGGGCTAGTCGACTACGGACTCATAGTGGACGATTCGAGTGAGTACCTGGCCGGCCCGTTCATCCACCATGGCGGATACGGTCTGGAGAAGCTGGTCTTGTCTATTCGACCAGTGGACGCATAATTTGCGGGTTGTAATTGCAACCACTGCTTGCTAGGGTTGCAACTGTCGATAAGCAAACAATCACCCGCTGGTAGCAAACCAGCCAGGGGGAGGGGAAACCAATCATGCGTAAACGAAAAATCATCCCGGCAGCGTTGGGCATTAGTACCTTACTGTTGACCGGTGCGTGCAGGCACAGGCCACCGAGACTCGTGTGGCCGGCACCGCCGACTACGGGTTCACCCCGGACGCCGTGGGGAACACGGTGAACAGCATTGACGAGGTCCGCGAAGCACTCAACACCGGCGCCATGCGTGGCATCGTGCGTGACAACCTCGACCAGATCCTCACGCTTTCGGAGGATCTGAACACCCCGTTTGAGTTCGAACGAGACTTGCTCGTTTGCGAAAAGCTTCACGATCTGCCGGCCGATCACGGACCGGAACATCCAGAGTCGAAGCCATTGGCCAACTGTGTGGAACGCACTTTCGAGGCATACCAGGTAGGCCAGTCATGACCCAGGAACTAGACCCCAAAGCGCTGCGCAAGGTCGCAGAAGCCGCAACCACCGGGCCGTGGGTACTCGATGGTTTCGCGGAAGGGGGATGCAGTGAAGGATGCTGTGAGGAATACACGCGGTTGTCGGTTTACTCAGTAACGAATCAGGGTGAGGTTGTTGCGTCTGAAGTGAGAGCACAGAGGAACGCCGACTACTTTGACGCGTTTGATCCTCCTACCGTCCTCGCACTGCTCACCCAACTTGAAAAGGCTGTGGCGCAGGTGGCCCGGGTGCGGGAGGCAGCTGAGTCTATGCGGGATCATTCTGGCGACTTCCTGATTCGACGTGATGATGCTGCATGGCGCATCCTCCGCGCCTTGGACGGTGAGCCGAATGAGTAACCTCTGGCTTGAGCAGCAGAAGCAGATGACTGAACGGCAGGTCAAAGCACTCACTGAAGCGGACGCTCGTGTGGAGAAAATCTGCGGTCACGATCTAGGGCGCTGGTTTGTCGCGTTCGAGACGGAGATAAGGCCAGGACGAGGACGTGACCTCTCCGCGTGGGCTTCTGACGGCGAATATATGGCGACCCAGTACCTCGACGTGTACGGGCACGGTTCACTGGTCGTTTCATCCATTGACGTGATGCACAACGACGCTGACGAAGAACACTTCGACGAGGAAGGGAATTGTGAGCATGAGTGAGAACGGACTCCATAAGATCCCGGTCATGAAGCAAGCGTTGGTAGCGATCCAAAAACTCCACAGGCCTGAGTCCCGCTGGTCTGCCGTGAGCTACCCCGAAGTTTCGTATGAGTCCCAATCGGACGCGATAGAAATGGCGGACGGTGGCGCGATACACGAGTTCAAGGTGTGCGTTCACTGCTCAGGCATTGATGACATGCGCACTTACAACGAGGGCCTAGATTACCGCGATTCACTTTATCCCTGCGAAACCCGCCGCCTGGCTGACCGAGGGTTAGGGGAAACATCGTGACCAAGATTCGACTCACATTCTGCTGTATGCACGACCACTGCACCAAGACCAGCACTGACAGCAGCGAGTTCAAGCCAGTCCACGTTGAATCCGGACCGCTCAAATTCGACTACATTCTCTGCAACGAACACGTAGAAGAACTAGTCCAGAGACAAGCCGGCAAAGAGTCAGGAGAAACCAAATGAGCAACCTACCCGGCAACCCGCACGCAAACAGCGGAGATTACGCCGACACCAATGACGGTCGATTGACCGCAGAGGCAATCTTCGCTCTGGCCTACGAGCAGCGCACGGCGACCCTAGTCCAAGCGCTACTCAGTGACAGCCTCGTGACAGACGGAAAGTACGACGATATTCAGGCCGAGGTTCGGAAGCGGCTCGGAATGGAGGCAGGGGCATGAGCCTGGTAACTACGCGGACATTTGAGACTATCCGTCACGAGTACATCATCCCGAACGACGCACCTTGGAGCGAACTGGGCAAAGCATACGCGATGGCCAAGCGAGACATTGAAGACGCTGGGAAAGATCCTAGCTACGATGACGCGGCACGAGTGACCGGCGACGGCGAAAACGTGATCATCTACTGGGAGGAAACCAAATGAGCTCCCCTCTAAACGAAGAAGCGCCCGATTCCGCTGTGAGTGCGGATCAGAAAATCACTGTTTACGAAACCCCAGCGCGGGACTATCCGCAGCATGGTTCGGTAAGTATCAGTCTGAACCATAGCAAGCGCCAGTCCACAACCATCCAAATAGCTAAAAGTACCGCTGAGAGCCTACGTGACCAACTGAATGCCATGCTCGCTGTCCCCGCTGACACCGTGAACAGTGTGGAAGAACTCGAAGCCATGCCGGTGGGGTCGGTGATTCGTGGTGGCAAATGGGAGCATGTAGCAGAGAAGATCGCAAACTCCCCATTCATTCCCTATTGGTGGACCACTGGATGCGATTATGAGGCAGACCCACGCTACTTGCTCCCCGCGATTGTCCTTTACCGCCCGGAGGCCAACGATGGGCGCTAGTGACAAGGTGGCAGCGACATGCGACGGGGAATACACGCCGGACATAGGGCAGCTGCGTGATATGTGGGTGGACTCGAAACTAGATCATCTTCCACGCGCCGAGGCGTTCGCGCTGGTCCCTACGGTTCAAGCAGAGTTCGACAACTGGCTCTCTCGGACACTGCCAGAAGCGAAAGCAGGAGCGCTAAGGGAAGCCGCAGAATATGCCGTCGACTGGGTTGGAGTGGTCGGAGATGGCCGGCTCGTGGATCTGAAAACCAAAACCGAATACGACGACACCGCCGAATGGCTCCGTGCCCGCGCCGAACAGTACGAGGAGGAACAGTGAGATCTCCCGTGGTCCGGGTGAAACTCACCTGCTTGGGTACTCGATCCAATGAACTTCAGGATGATCGCGATTTGAAGAGCACACGAAATCGTAATCAGCACGGACTGGCAAGCTTTCCTGACTCGCGTAAGTCGGGTCGTATCGCACCTGCAACAAAGCGGCACCGCAGGCATTGCACTTAGTCGGTTTCATATCACTCATGACCAAACCATAGCCCCGAATTCGAACCAATAGGGCAACCGGAACAAAACAATCATGCACGCACCAGAAGGATAAAGATAATCATGGCCGTTAGAGTGACAGCCGAGAACCTGGGTAAAGCGATCAAACGCTACAAAGGCGATCCAGCCTATGCGCCAGGGCAGGAAGTCAACGGGAAACTAATCTGTGGGGCGAAGAAGCGCGGCAAAGAGGAAAACTGTGGATCCAGCCCAGTGCCAGGCGGTGTCCGCTGCGGCCGGCACGGAGGCAACAGCCCCAAAGCAAAAGCAGCAGCTGAACAACGGATCGCGGAACAGGAGTTGAACCAAGTCGTGGGCACCCTAGGAATCCAAGAGAAATACCCCGACGTAGACCCAGCCCAAGCACTCCTGCAAGAAATCAGGATCAGCTACGCCCACGTCGAATGGCTCCGCGGACGAGTCGCAGAGATCGAACCCAACGAACTTGTATGGGGAATAACAAAGACTGAAGCTGGTATCGGCGCGCAAGGGCCCGTCGACATGACCGTCCACGAAGCAGGATTCAACACCTGGTACACGCTCTACACCAAAGAGCGCGAACACTTCGCCAAACTCACCACCATGGCATTGAAAGCCGGTATCGAGCAGCGTCGCATCGAACTGGAAGAGCAGAAAGCCGAACTCGTAGTAGTCGCACTGAAGCAGATCTTCGCACAACTGAACTTGTCCAAAATCCAGGCCGACATGCTACCCACCATCGTCCCCACCGCCCTACGCCAACTCACCGGAGGGGCACCATGACCACCACCCGCGAAGCCAAATACCTAGCACCCGTCGATATCGGTAAGACGGTTACGGTCACCGACTCGGACACTGGAAAGACTGTGACCGGGGAACTCTTACGCATCGACGCACTCGACTGCAGCCCCATCGAACTGACCATCATCGCCGGTAAAGACAGTGGCCATTACCTCGTACAGCTCGATGGCTCCGTCACCATCACCGGCACCGACACCCCACCAGGTTTGAACCTCCACCGCTCAGTGATTGATCAGGATAGGTAGGATTCACGATATGGAACACTTGATTGGTGCTGTTGAGAAAGCCGTAAAGGAACGAAATTGGTATGCCGCATTGTCGTTGGCGCTTACGCTCCCCGATATCTGCGCCAAGATGGAATCTCCCTCGCAGGGGTCGGCAAAACGGTACATAGCCTGGGCAAACGCATATTTTACACCAAAATACACGCACGAAATCGGCCCGGATCGTGAAAAGCACATTTTCCTAAGTGGGAGTGATCTCTATGCACTGCGATGTGCCGTCTTGCATGAAGGTTCAGATGACATCGTTATGCAACGTGCTCGGGAAAGTTTGGATAGGTTTCATATCATCGCTCCACCAAAGACCGGCTCGGTCCACTGTAACCAACTGGGAACGATTCTGCAGGTTCAGGTAGACATCCTATGCAGGGATATCTGTGTATCCGTGCGGCAATGGTTGGACGGAATTGACGCTCAAGGAGAAGTGCAAAGTCGAATAGCCAATCTGATGAAGATTCATCAGTTCAAAGCCGGCGGAAGGATCCCTTTCTGATGACGTGCCCAGCGTGCGAATACACAACGCCTGAGGGCTTGCACTTGTGCAACCACTGCGATACCAGATTCCGCGGGATCCTTGATCGTGTGCCGGAGACGTTGCGTACCGCGCAGGCGACGTTGGCAAATCAAGGTGTGCAGCCACGTGTTGGTTCATCTGGTACCTCGGCGCCGGGTGCACCGTTGAACCTGGATATGTCTGACCGGCTTGGTGAGTACGAGCAGCGCCTGTCAGAACTGGCTCACTGGGTCAACGGCAGGGAGGAACCAAACCACCTGCGCATCTTTACCAGCACGGTCAAATCGGCTGAGTACCTTCGAGCTGTCGCCCATCACCTGCGGAATCGTGACTACGTTGGCGATATCTACTTGGAACTGCGCGACCTTGAACGCCGTGTCCTGTCCGCTGCGGACCGGCCATTGGTGAAGCGCCCGCTAGGGGAATGCGGTGCATTGCTCATGGATGACGCCACTAACGTGATCACCCGGTGTGCGGGTACGGTCCTCGGCCACGAAACAGCGACCATCGGCCGATGCGACACCTGCTATCGGGAGCACGACGCAACAGAAAAGATCACCGACCGCATCGCCCAAGCCTGGCAGCACGTTGCCCCACTCAGTGTCGTTGTGAAGGCACTCAACGCAGCCGGCTACCCAATCAAATACGCCACCGCCCGCCAATGGGTGCACCGAGGCAAACTACACCCACGATGCGACCTCAAAACACGTCAGGAGGGCCACTCGCCAGCCGACGTACTCAAAGCCCTGCGCGCAAGTGCAAGTATCACGAGCAACTAATGCATGTTGTAGTTGCAAAACGGGCCAACTGTCACTAGGCTAAAAGCCAAGATCGAAGAACTGTAACTAGCGACGCGATCTGCGCAGCAGGATGGAACGCTTATCGACATTCGCGAACGCCGAGAGCAGAGCCATGACCCCCAAAGTATGAGCTGCCTGCCATGACCGGCACCATCCAGCACGCACAACCACATAGCCCCCGGTGCACACGAGCCTGGGGGAGCGACGGTAGCTCAGCAGTAGAGCCATGGTGCGCAGGTGCAACTCCTGCCCGTCGCACGCATAACCCGACAAAGGATGCACGATGAACCCCTAGGAGGGCTTATCTCCTTGCCAGAGGCACTGGCCCCGACCACGCAAATAGCGGCGTGACGGTGACCATCGTAGAGATATGACGGAGCATCAACGGCCACCCGGTGCCGAACTGAAACCGGGAACAACTGGATGTAGGCCAATTGGCAGGCCGCCTGATTTGGGTTCAGGAGAATGTAGGTTCGAGTCCTATCATCCGGACGATGCGCTGGTACCAACCATGGGCACCCTGCCAGCGCACACAAACCATGGTGAGAGTCAACGCCACCCCTCCCGGACCATATGCCGGCGCAGGCGGACGAAGGCTTAGCAAGATCCGAAACTGTAAAAGTTCGAACGGGTACTAAGACCTGCTCCCACCAATACTTGACGGCGGCCAACAAGCCGACAACACAACACGAAGCACTGCCTTAGCATGGGGAAATCTTCAGCCTCAAATCCAGATGCTCTACGCACGCGGACGTACCGCCGTCAATTATTTCGTGTTGAATAAGGAGTCCGATAGCTCTTCGTTGTGAATGTCGTCAGTCCTAGCGTCGAGTAGATCAGCTCGCATAGTGATCAGCAGGTTCGACAAGATTGACTTGGCTTGTTTGGATTGTTCTGCAGTTAGCGTCACATTTATGGTTGGGCCATCGCTAAGGGCCGAAATGAACTTGTGCCACGAGGCGTAGCTTGCCAGTACCTCCCGGCTTCCCCACAGAGCCATCAACCCACGTAATTCAGCTTCTTCCACGAGACCAATTCCACCAGCGAAACTTCGAATGAGCAGCTGTGACGCACGTGCATAGATATTCACCCTCTGCTCGTACTTTGATTGCGCCTTATCGGCCTGTCGTTGTTCTTGCCAGGTAGTAATTCCTAACTGCGCAAGCAGCCCGGCCAGTCCTGAAACAATCAATGTTGCACCAGGCGCTATGAGCCCGATGCCTCGCACTTCGAAAATGAACCGCAGTCCTGCTATTGCCAATAATGACAAGCCTAGAGCGATAACGAAAAAACTGACGGATATACCTATTTTCCGACGATAATCTTGATCATTGGCTAGACGTTGAACGACTCCACGACAATAGTTTGGAGTGTTTTTTATTGCTTTGAACACGCGAGTCATAACTGCATTCTAATTGGAGGTGCCACTGTGTCTTCCGCTTTTGATTGGGCGGAGTACGCGGCCCGCGCCTTCGAAGTCCCGGAGCATGACTGGGAGACCCCCGGCCAGCTGGCGAAAGCAATCGAACCAACCACCTTGCAGACCCCGGCACTAGACCTGATCGACGAGTACCTGGTCAAGGTTGAAGCAGGGGAGATTGATCGCCTGATCATCAACCTGCCACCTCAGGAAGGTAAGAGCACCCGGGTTACGACGATTGGGCCGTTGTGGTTCCTGACTCGTAACTCTGACCGGCGTATCGCTATCGTTTCCTACGCGCAGGATTTGGCTGACGAGTTTGGACGCAACATCCGAAACCACATCGCGTCCAATGACGGCGATGACGAAACCCTAGATCTCGGCCTGCGCGTCGCCAAAGACAATGGCGCTGCGCGACGCTGGAAACTCGACGGGAAAAAGGGCGGCGTGCGCTCAGTCGGTATCCGTGGTGGACTCACCGGACGCGCCGTTGATGCACTGTTCATCGATGACCCCATCAGCAACCTTGAACAGGCGTACTCCAAAACCTACCGTGATCAAGCCTGGGGATTCTGGCAGTCCGTTGGCATCACCCGCCTTGCTCCTGGCGCACCAGTCATCCTCGTGCTGACTCGCTGGCACGCCGACGACCTAGCTGGCCGTCTCCTTTCCGGTGAAGACGCTGACCGCTGGACAGTGCTCAACATCCCCGCTGAAGCCGTGGAGAACGACCCCCTCGGACGTAAACCCGGTGAATGGTTAGAGTCTGCCCGCCAACGTACACCGCAGCAGTGGGAACAGATCAAAGTCTCAGTTGGTCCCAAAGTCTGGCAGTCCCTCTATCAGGGCAACCCAACCTTGGACGACGGCGGCGTACTCCCAACCGAATGGGCACGCTACGAGCAACCGCTATGGATCGAGCACCCCGACGGTCGAAGCACTGTACCTGGCATCGACCGCGATGACCACGAACTCATACAGTCGTGGGACCTAGCATTCAAAGGCGAGAACACCAGCGACTACGTTGTGGGCCAGGTCTGGCTGCGCGTCGGCAACACTGCTTACTTACTGGACCAAGTTCGCCGGCGGATGAACTTCTCCGAAACCTGCGACGCGATCACCGCACTAACAGCCAAATGGCCAGAAGCCACCGCCAAACTGGTCGAGGACAAAGCCAACGGCCCGGCAGTCATGAACGCGCTGAGCAAGACCATCATTGGCCTGATCCCAGTTGAGCCCGTCGGATCGAAATACGCTCGCGTGTCGGCAATCAGCCCGTTGGCGTTCTCCAAGAACATCATCCTTCCAGCCACGACGCTCTGCCCTTGGATTGAACACTTCACCCAAGAGTCGCTGTCGTTCCCTGCAGGCGCGAACGATGACCAGTTGGATGCCATGTCCCAAGCCGTGAATCAGCTCCTGCTGAATCGTATCGACGGGCAAGGCGATGGGCTGGAACAGCCTGAAGAGTACGACGAGTTCGAAGATCGTGGCTGGCATTTGACGCCATACTAAAGAATTGAGGTGCCGCCCATGGGCTTGCGTTCCTGGCTAGGAGTCGTCAACGAGTCCAGCACCACTACCGCAACGGAGACAGTGCCAACAGGTACTGTCGCCACGCTGGAACACCAGGTGGAGACCTTGGCCGAGTCCATGGCGCAGCTCGCCTTGGCTCGGGAAGATGTCGGCTGGGAAAGGATCCTGCAGGACGGGCAACGTGAACTGACCCCGGAGGCGCGGCGCCGCAACGCCGAATTGTGCCGGATCTACGCAATCGCCAACCCGCTGATCAAGCGCGGGCTTGAGCTACGTGCCGCCTATGTGTTCGGGCAGGGGGTGGGAACCACCGCCACCGGCGAGGAAGTCAACGACCTTGTACAAACCTGGTTAGATGACCCTGAAGTACGAGAAGTATTCGCAGGATCCCAAGCGCAGGCCCGCAACGAGCTCGCGTTGGGTACTGATGGAAACGTCTTCTTCGCCCTCTTCACCAACCCGTTGACTGGTCGAGTGAAGCCACGCGTGATTCCTTTCGAAGAGATCCAGGAACAGATCACCGACCCCGAAGACTCCTTGAGCGTCCGTTACTACAAACGTGTTTGGAATCGACGTAACAACAACGGCACCGAGCAAGAGGTCACGACCTACCACCCTCGGTACGACTACCGGCCACAGATGCGCCAACGCCGATTTGGGGTAACCCAAAACAGTGACGGACATGAAATCCTCTGGGATGCACCGATCTACCATGTGAAGGTCAACGCAATCACGGGCTGGCAATACGGTATTGGCGACGCTTACGCAGCCCTGCCTTGGGCCCGCGGATACAAGGAATTCCTTGAAGCGTGGGCCGTCATGATGAATGCGCTCTCCAAGATCGTTTGGCAACGAGTAGGCAAGAGCGGAAAGCGCACTGCGGCTAATGCACGTCGCCAGCTGGAGAAGATCCCGGGAATGGCGCCGGGCGGCAGTGCTGACGCGACTGATGATTCCAAGCTCGAAGCCGTGCCAAAAACTGGTGCGACCATCGACTCAGAATCAGCGAAACCGTTGGCCGCCATGGTCGCCACGGCTCTGGGAATCCCAGTGACCATGCTCCTTGCTGACCCAGGCCAAACAGGTGCACGTGCCGTCGCGGAAACCTTGGACAAGCCGACCGAGTTGACCATGCTCACCCGGCAGGACGTATGGCGGGAAGCGCGCCGGCAACTGCTCGGGTACGTCATCGATCAGGCGATCATCGCACCGCGTGGCCCATTGCGGGGTACGACAGTCCGAGACGGTGACCGCCTACTCGCCGTACTGCCGAACGACGATGACCGTACGCTGACGATCACATTCCCTGACATCAGCAAGATCGATGTCAAGACTCTGATGGAAGCTCTAGAAAAGGCAGACGGTCATATTCCGCCACTGCTTCTAGCTGAGCTGATCATGCGTGCGCTGAACGTGCGAGACGTTGACGAATGGCTGGCGGAACTGCAGGACGAAGACGGGAACTTTATTGACCCGCTGGAAGCAGCGGGACAGGCCGCAGCGGACGCATTCCGGCGCGGCGATGACCCGGCAGGCGAAGTGTAAGGCGGTGATGTTGGTGGCTGTCACAGACGAAACACTCTTGATAGCCGCCGACACCCGCCGCCGCCTGCAAAGCATGACTGACGAACAGATCGTTGAATTGACAAGGGCGTGGGTCAACGCCTGGGATACCCTCACACCGTCGTTCAACGATGCCTTGCTGGAACTGCTACAGGGTGCGCCCGACCGTTTGCCTCGTGCAGTAGTCGCACGTAACCGGAAACTTCAGGCAGCACTTCGACAAGCCCACACCGTGCTCAACGAGCTCACGAAGGGTGCGAACGAGGTCATCGAAAACAGTCTTGCTGACGCAGTGCTCGATGCCGTCCAATCACATGAAGCGATTGCCCGGAGCCAATTGCCACCGGCAACGGCGGGGATCAGCTTCGATCTAGAGGCGCCGGCACCTGACGCGCTGGATGCCATCGTCCTTCGAACCACTCAGCAGATCCGTTCTTCTACCCGTCCACTCGCTGGGCGGGTGGTCGCGGCCATGCGCAAGGAACTTGTCCGAGGCATAGCCGTGGGAGATAACCCCCGCGAGGTTGCCAGGAACCTGATCCGCGCAACAGAGGGTCACTTCAATGGGGGACTCGCGAGGGCAACCCGTATCGCCCGAACCGAGATGCTTGATGCCCACCGCAATGGGTCCCTGGCCGCCGCCAAGCAAAACAAGGATCTGCTGACGGGTTGGAAATGGCAATGTACCCTCGACCGGCGAACATGCCCCAGCTGCTTGTCCAAACATGGCACCTTGTACCCGGTGGACCAGTTCGGCCCTGAGGATCACCCAAACGGGCGATGCGCACGCATCGACATTACGAAGTCATGGAAAGAACTTGGCTTCGACATTGAGGAGCCTGCCGATGCTTTCTCCGATGCACGCGCCTGGTACGACGGACTGACCGATGACTCCAAACTGGCGATTATGGGTCCCACCAGGGTTCAACTGCTCGCTGATGACCAGATCAAGTGGGAAGACCTCTCAACCATCCGCAAAGCCGATGCTTGGCGCGACTCGTACATTCAAACCCCAGTGGGAGACCTACGAACCATCGCTGGATGACGGCTCATACTGCACCGTCCCGCACCACTTACAGACAACCGACATGGATCCTCCAGTCGGACGCAAATACACCCTGCCGACTCGCCACTCATGGCCAGGGCAAGCGCCGGGCTCACCCGGTGTGTCATTCGCGTTGTCTAAACCCATGCACACGATTATAGGAGGCACCGTGCCAAAAAAGATCCGCGAAGCGGCAACCGCAACCCGGCGCGGCCCCGGACGAATCCTGCTCACCCTGATCTCACCAGGCCAAGGATCCAGCGGCGACTACGCACCCGAGGTGCTGGCAACTGCCGCTGCTGAGCGTGCCTTCCCGCGTGGCACCCTGGGCATGATCGATCACGACACCCCAACCGAAATGATGGAGCGCCCCGAGGGATCCCTGCGCAACCTCGCCATCGTCTTAGACGAAGACGCATACATCGGCGAAGGCGGAGCACTGCAAGCCGAAGCCAAAGTAGCTACAGCATGGCGCGACCTGGTTGAAGACTTTCATGAGCACATCGGTGCCAGCATCTTTGCCAGTGCCGAAATCAGCACGAACGAAACAGGCCAGAAAGTCGTGGAACGCATCATCCCCGACCCTTTCAACAGGGCTGACCTCGTTACTGTCGCGGGCCGCGGAGGAAAGATCGACCAGGTACTCGAAGCCGCAAAGGTCATCGAATCCCGTTCCATCATCGCCGAAGCAACAGCCAGTGACATCCGCATGTGGCTGCAAGCAACGGTCCGCGCAACCCAGGACGACTACGCCTGGGTGGCAGACCATGACGAAACCTACGTCTACTACGAAATAGGCGGCAAGTACTTCCGGGAAACCTACGAGCTGACCGGCGTAAACGTCACTCTCTCTGGCAACCCAGTTGAAGTCCGCCGCCGCGTTGAATACGACCCCGTAATCTCCCCGCCGGTCCCGGCTGGGGTAACCGAAAATCAGGAGGAAGCCACCATGGCAACCATTGATGACAAGGAACTCGCCGACCTGCGCGAGTCCGCCAGCCGGGCCACCGCGCTGGAAGCAGAACGAGACGAAGCCGTAAAGCGCGCTGAAGCGGCCGAAGCCAAGAACTTGGCGGATGCCAAGGAGCACCGTCTCACGACTGCATCGAACATCATCAGCGAAGCATTCGGATCCGACGCTCCAGCGATCTACGGCCGTATGGCGAAGTACGTTGCCGAGGCAGAAGACTTCGACGCTGACGCATTCCGCACCGAGGTCACCGAGGCTGCAGCCCAGCTTGAAGCCAACAACGGCGCCGGCACCCCACGAGGCATGGGCGGCCACATCGCATCCGTGTCCGAATCCAAGACGATCAGCGACGAAGACATCCTCGCCGCACTTCACGGAAAGGCCTAAACCATGGCTTTGAACCAGCGCTACCCCAACGCACTGCACATCGCACTGCCAGTCCCATCCGGCACCAAGTCCGGCGAACCAGTCCAGGTCGGCCGCATCTCCGGTGTCGCCCAGATCGACCGCCAGGAAGACGGCAACGCCACCGTATGGCTCGACGGCTCCTGGGACATCGAAGTCACCGGTGCCATCACCAACGTAGGCGACCCCGTCTACATCACCAGCGACCGAAAGCTCGACGCAACCGCCACTGGCAACACCCCATGGGGCGTCGCCTTGGCCACGAAGACCGCCACCGCGGCCCCGTTGGAAGTCGTTCCGTTCGGCTACACTGCTCCTGCTCCGGCCGGCGCCTAAGAAAGGAAGTCACACACCATGACTATTGAACTAGCACGTGAAGGCTTCCGCGCCGCACCAACCGAGGAAGAGCGCGTATTCGAAGCCGCCAAGCTGTTCGGCGAAGGACGCAACCCTGCTAACTTCTCCCGCCAGAACACACTGATGGAAGCGTTCACCACTTCCGACTTCCCGAAGCTGCTGGGCGCAGCTTTCGAGAAGGAAGCGATGGGCGCTCAGAAGGACTCGGTCAAGGAATACGACCTGTTCGCGTTCGAGAAGAACCTGTCCGACTTCCGCCCGAAGAAGATGGTCGATCTGTTCGGCAACGAGTACTTCGAAGACGTGAAGGAAGGCGCAGAATACAAGGGCGGCACCCTGGCCGAGACCGACGTCGAAATCAAGACCGGCAAGACCGGTAAGAACTATGGGCTCACCTGGGAACTGCAGCTGTCCCGCGACTTCTCCGATCTGGCCGACTTCCCGAAGGTACTGGGCAACGCCGCGGTGAACACCGAGAACCGCAAAATCTACGAAGTGCTCGTAGGGTCGACCGGTTTGAAGACCGGCTTCTTCGGCACCGTAGACACCAAGCCACTCACGTCCGAGAACCTGATCGCCGCGATCGAAACCATGTCGCTGAAGGAGAACCACCGCAAGGAACTGGTCGACGTCAGCACCATCGTTCTCGTTGTCGGCCCGGGCCTGGCCATGCGAGCCCGGCAGATCCTCAACGCGGAGAAGATCGTCCGCAAGGTCGACGACGGTGCCGGCAACGTCACCGAGACCGAGGAAACCAACCCCTTCCGTGGTCTGGTGCAGCTGCAGGTGTCCCGTGAGTTCATCAACCTGAACGGTGCGGCCACCAAGAACACAAGCTGGGCGTTGCTGCCAGGCAAGGCCACCGCTAACCCAGCTGTGGTGAAGACCGGACTGATCGGTCACGAGAACGTGGATATCCGTGTGAAGCGTGACCAGGGCGAACGTGTTGCCGGTGGACAGGTTCCAGTCAACGACGGTTCGTTCAACGACGACACCATTTGGTTCCGTGGACGACACGTGACCGGTGGCGCCAAGGGCTTCACCGTCGCTGTATACGGCTCCAAGGGCGCATAGCCCACCCAACACCTGAGGGGCATCACCTTTCAGTGATGCCCCTCAGATGTCACCAACGTCTTTTGAGGAGTGCCAATGAACTACGAAACACCGATCAAACAGGTTCGGGTTCTGATCGCAGACATGGGCACCCCGCCGCTGCTCGACGACCAGACCTTGCAAACCTATCTTGAACTGCAAGGCTGGGAAGATGGGGCACGGTGGGCTGTGAAGCGTGCCTCCGCCGATGCACTCGAAGCGATAGCAGTGTCCGAGGTGCTGATCTCGAAAAAGATCCGCACCCAAGACTTATCCACCGACGGCCCGGCTGTAGCCGAGGCGCTCCGGAAGCTGGCTGCTGGACTACGCGAGCAAGCAGAAGACGAAGATCCGGAATTCGGTGGTTCCTTTGAAATCATCGACACCGGTTACGGCAAGCATGAAGCTGAAGAATGGCGGGTCTTCTGATGCCATTCCCTGGAAACAAAATCATTCCAGACGGCTGGTCTGAGCATCACCGTCCGGTAGTAGCTGGTGGCATGACTGCGGAGTGCCTGATCGAACGTGTGGCAGACGGGCCGGCACCATTCCCATTACCTGATGGTTGGACCGGCCGCGAACGAATCTGGTCGGGCAAGGCTCGCATCCAAGAGCTGAAGCGTGAACAAGCCGCCGACGTCGCGGGCCAGCCAACGGAGTCCCGCCAGTACTTGATCCAACTTCCATACGACGAAACCCTCCCTGAACTATGGGTCGGGGAACGCGGTGACCTGGTAACCAGCAACGGCACCGAATACATCCTCAAACAACGGATGACCGGATCGGAGCTGTGGGCCCACGACTTCATCGCATGGGAAAACCAAACCCAACAAAACCCTTAGACGCTACGCCCATTGCGCCAGTTGATCCACCAAAGCAAAAACAACACCACAGCGATCACGGCGAACACACCACCGATCCAAGACCAGATCGGCGCCGCACTGCCAGCCACGAATCCAAGGATGGCTAACACTACGAAGAACATGGCTGCCCGGTTCAATTTCACAGGCTTGATTGGCTTATCACTCATTCGCCAAATCCTACCAACCAGGGAGAAACGATGTCCTTCGATGCTTCGGAACTACGCAACTGGGGTGTGGGACTCGGAACCGTGCCCAAGTTGGCTGGTCAGTTTGCCAAGGTCGTGGTGAAGAAAACTGCGAAGGACATTGAGGGGACAGCAAAACAGCTTGCCCCCGTAGACACGGGTTTCCTACGATCCGGCATCACGACTTCGGATCTGCGCAACGTGTCGCAGGAGTCGCCGTCGGCTGAAGTTGTAGCATCGGCAAACTACAGCGCCTACCTCGAATTCGGCACGTCGCGCATGGCCCCACATCCATTCATGCGTCCAGCTGCAGACAAGCACGCAGATGCGTTCGAACAGGCGATGGCGCAGATCATCGACAAAGCAATGGGGAGCTGATGGACGGAACACAATTCACGGCAGAGCTTGATGCCAAGCTGAAAGCCATCATCGAACTGGGTGGACGCGTTTACGACGGGTATGTCCCCAGCAGGATGCCAACGGACCCAGCCGGATACATCCTTCCGTACGTCTTGTACTTTGCCGGCATCCCCGCCGATATAGGTGACCCAGATCTGACTGGCATGACGGACACCCTCGTGCACGACTGGGCACCGCAAACGAACTGCGTAGGCCCAGACCCTGCGAAAGCACGCAAATGCGCCGAAATAGTCGCCACCGCGTTGACCAACACACGAATCGGTAACCATCGGTTGCACGTCGACACCGACGCGTTCCGGGTCGCAGTGCCCATCAAAGACGACCAGGCAACACCAGCCAGGTTTTTCCTGCCGCTCTCGTGGCGGCTCACCACCAACTAAGGAGGCCCACCGTGGCAACCCCCAAACAGGTCACCGAGCCAGCCACCCCCACGGTGGTAGCGAAGGTGGCCGAACCAGCGCGCACTTACGATCCGAACAAAACCGTTCGCGTCTATGACAAGACAACCAAGCAAGTTGTTGACCGACCGGTCCCCGAAACATGGCTAGATGGCAGGTTCCCCCGCCTTGTAGAAGCCCCATCCTCGAAAGCAGGTAACTAGCAATGGCAAATCCCGGCCCAAAGATGCTCAACACGGCGAACCGCCGCCTTGACTGGGTTCCGACTATAGCGAACATGAAGTCGCCCACCGCGGCCGAGCTGAACGCAGGAGTGAATCTGACCTGCCGTGTCACTGTCGCGAACTACCAATTCGGCATCACCGGAACCAGCATCATCACCGATCCGTCACCGTGCGACAGCATCGAAGCCGGCGCACCAGGCATGGACACTCTCGAAGCTGGTTTCGACATGTTCCGGTTCAAGACAACCGCACAAGATATCCCATGGACGACCTTCACTGGCAAGGACATCCCGGGGTTCTTGGTTGAGCGAATCGGCCAGGTGGCTGACGGCGAGGATCCGGCAGATATTCCTTATGCTGCCGCAGATGAGGTAGCGATCATGGATGTTCTCACCCTGTCGCCACGGACGTTGTCGCCGGCCACTGCGGGTTACGAGAAGTTCAACCAGAGCTTCGCTCCGCAGGCATTTGAGCCTCGCGCCATCGTCGCTGGCCCATAGATTCTAAATACCAGTCCGGGTATGGGCGCTTGACTCCCGCCCTTGCCCGGACTCTAAACACCACCGGGGTCACTAACAGTTTTAGGAGTCAACCGTGGCGAAGCTCTATGCCGGCACCGTATCCCAAGAACAGCTCATGGCTGCATGCGAAGCACTTGGTCTGAAACCAGAGAACGTCTTCGCCGTGAATTTCACAGGGGATCGAGTCCGTGTTATCGAATTCCAGCGTGACGCTGACGGAAACAGGATCTACAACCCCACATTGCAGACCTACGACAAACGCTCGTACAACCTGCAAGTCAAGTAACCACTAATTAGGAGTCAAACCATGTCTGAGAACATCACCCCGAACGCCGAGCTCGATCTCGACGAGTGGCTGGCCATGGGCGAACGCACCGTCCACAACGTCAACCTCTACGCACGTTTCGACCTGATCGCTGAAATCGACGCTCTCGAAGCGCAGAAAGTACCGGCAGAGGAAGTTCCAGAGGGCGATGAAGCCCTTGGTGGTAGCAGCAACCCGAACGCTGGCATTGAAGCTGAGATTGACGAGATCAAGATGCGGATCCACGCGTCGAAGAAGGTCTTCCGCGTCACTTCCCTTACCGATGCTGAAATCGCTGGCATCCGTGAAACTGTCCTCACTGACTGCTCGGAAGACATCGACAAACAAGCAGAACTCGGTAAGAAAGAAGCACGCAAGACCGCGGCACGCATGGAAGTCAAGACACCTGCAGACGTGAACGCACTGGTCCGACTGAACGTCAATGAGTTCACTCGCAAATTCATCGAAGGTGAAACCCGCCTGCGAATGATCGCAGCGTCCACCACCCTCATGAACAAGGGGCAGCTGGTTCAGCTCACTCTGGAGCAGACGCGGACTCTTTACGAGAAGCTTGGCGAAGCGCAAATGCGTTTGCTGGCAGATGCCTCGGCACGGGCCACCCAGGACATTCCCGTGGTGAACGTCCCAAAATCGTAGAAGCCCTCGGGACCCCGCGCTGGCGCCACCTTTTGGACTTGGCGGAAACAGCGCGGGACTGCCGCATCCCCGTCACCGTACTTATGGGCGTGCGAGAAGACGACGGGCGGTACTGCGATCAAGACAAAATCATGCAGATCGCGTACACAAAATACCTGAAAACGATCTGCTCTGGATGCGGACTGCCCGCGCATATCACCCGAGGCGACGAGAACGTCGGACGCTTCGAAGTCCACGACGACAACATCTGCCACGGATGCGAAGCCTTGGAATCCTACCGGGATGACAAGAACAAGAGCACGTACCCAGGGCAAAAAATCCACCTGAAAGATACGCATCTGGACGGATAACTAAATAGGCGGTGCCCAACGGTGGACAAAAAACTGCGAGTGCTCGTAAGCGCGGAAATCGGCTCGTTCATCAAGGACATGGACCGGGTATCCGCCAAGGCCAAAGAAGCAGCCAAGAAAACCGAAGATGCCGGCACACAATCACAGTCCGGCATTGGCAGGCTGTCAGATGTAGCCAACAGGCACGAAAAAGCTTGGGGCCAGGTTGCCAACACCATGGTCGGCGCGGGAGCTGCGGTAACTGGCGGGCTGGTACTTTCTGCGAAAGCAGCCATGGACTGGGAATCCCAGTTCGCTGGCGTCCGCAAGACCATCGACGACACCGAGGAAGGATACGCAGAACTCTCTGATGGGCTCCGTGACCTTGCCAAGGAACTTCCATCCACCCACGCCGAAATCGCAGGGGTAGCGGAAGCCGCCGGCCAGTTGGGCGTAGCCCGGGATGACGTTCTCGGATTCACCGCCACAATGGTTGACTTGGGCGAGACCACCAACCTGACCGCAGAAGACGCTGCCACGAACATCGCCCAAATCTCAAACGTGATGGGCACAATGGAGCGCGAAGGCTCAAAGGGCGTCGAACGCTTCGGTTCTACTCTGGTTGCCCTCGGCAACGATGGCGCCTCCACTGAGGCCGAGATCCTGTCAATGGCTCAGCGCATCGCTGGTGCTGCAGCTTCTCTCGGCGCTTCCGAATCCGATGTGCTGGCGCTGTCTAACACCCTGGCCTCCATGGGTGTGAAGGCTGAACTGGGTGGCGGTGTCGCAACCCGCGTCCTGTTGAAGATGCGCACAGCAGTCGACGAAGGTGGGGAATCGCTTGAAGCATTCGCGGCCGTGGCTGGCACTTCAGCGGATGAATTCTCCGCAAAGTTCAGCAGCTCCCCAATGGAAGCCCTGCAGGACGTGGCTGAAGGCATCGCCCGCACCAACGAAGCTGGTGGAAACCTTACAGCCACGCTGAAGGATATGGGCATCAAGGGCACCGAGGAAATGCAGGTCATGCTAGCCCTCGCCAACTCTGGCGACCTGCTCACCGATTCGTTGGAACTCGGTGCGAAGGCCTGGGACGATAACTCGGCGTTGGCCGATGAAGCCGCCCAGCGTTATGCCACAGCGGAATCCAAGGTCAAGGTTGCCTGGAACAATATCAAGGATGCTGGGATCGACGCGGGCGCCGTTTTGCTCCCGGTCATCGCATCCATGGCTGACGGTGTTGCCGATCTCGTTGGATGGTTCACAGACCTTCCAGAACCTGTCCAAGGCGCACTGACGATCCTCGCCACAGTTGCGGGTGTCGGAACCTTAGCAGCTGGCGCGTTCATGAAGATCGTTCCAAACGTTGTAGACACAGTGACAGGTCTTCGAGATCTTCGTGCTGCTTCTCAACGAGCTCAGGGCCCGATGACTCAACTCGAAACCCGAACACGCAAACTCGGTGGCGCGGCAAAGACCGCCGCCACAGGGCTGTTTGCTTTGGCAACTGTTGGGCCGATGGTCGGGTCTATGGTTTCCTCCGGAGACCTAGCAAACATTGACAGCCTCAACGCCCTACTGCTTGGAACTGGTTCGGCGGGTCAAGACCTCGAAAGCATCTTTACCGGTAAGGGAAACTTCTTCAACGGGCTTGATGTTGACGGTTTAGGTGAAGCGTTCCGCATCATCGGCGACCCCTCAATCAGTGACAACGTCGATCAGACGATCTCGAAAATCCTGACACTAGGATCTCGCGGATCCAGCAACATGGAGTTCGTTACCAAGAACTTCGAACAGCTGGATGGCGCACTGACCAACATGGTCAAGTCCGGCAACGGCGATAAAGCTGCAGAAACCTATGAACTTCTGGCAGCTAAGGCCGAAGAAGCTGGCATACCGGTGGAGAAGCTTGCAGAGATCTTCCCTCAATATGCTGGGGCTCTACGGTTGGCCGATGCTGAGTCGAAGAACGCTGCCGAGGGAACAAACACAGCCAAGACTGCGTACGAAAACGCGGCTAAAGCCGCTGAAGACGCTGCCAGGGCTGTAGATGACTGGTACGACTCGCTGGTCAACTCCGGCATGGTCATCATTGGTGAGAACGAAGCTATCCGGAGACTGCAGGAATCAATCAACTCGGCTACGGAAACCATCAAGGAAAACGGCGAAGTCGTTGACAAGAACGGTGACGCTTTCGATAAATCTTCTAAGAAGTATTTGGAGAGCGCTGCAGCGCTTGACGGCATAGCGTCCAGCACACTGTCAGTCATCGATCCGATGCGCGATGCCGGTGCGAGCACCGCTGAGATGGCTGAACAGATCGCGGTAGGCCGCGAGAACTTCATCAAGCAGGCCACTGCGATGGGATACAGCAAGGACGCAGCATCCGCGTACGCAGACCAGCTGAACCTGATACCCGGCGCTGTGTACATCGAGTTCAATTCCAACACGGACTCGATGGCTCAAAAACTCACTGAGATTCACGAGCTCGTGCAGTCGACACCAGACGGCAACATCACCATCACAGAAAACAGCCCCGAGGTGCGGGACGCGCTGGAAACCCTTGGCTACATCGTCACTGAGCTGCCAGACGGTCGGATCAAAGTATCGGAAACTGGCACTGATGCAACTGGCAAGAAGATTGACGGAACGGCCGCTAAAAAGCGGATCGCCAAGATCAACGCCCAAGCAATCACCGGTGCAGCCAAGAAGGAACTCGACGATCTTGCCAAGACACGCCGGGCAACGATTGTCGCATCCACGATCCTAGGCGGGCCAGTCGGAGCTGCGGTTGCAGCGGCGGGTGGTAAATATCGTGGCGGGCAAATCAACCTGCCAGGATACGAAGAAGGCGGGCAACTTCCTCGCACCGGATTAGGCCGTGACATGATCCTGGGTGTTTCATCTGATGGCCGTCCGATCGCGAACGTTGACGACGAAGAGTGGATTATCCGTGCAACGTCGGCGAACAAGTACAACCGTGTACTTGGCGCAATAAACGCTGATGACCCATCAGTCCAACATCTCGCCAGCTTCGCCGGCGGGGGACAGGCAGGCGGGTCTGCGCGAATGAGTGGGCAGTTCGGTGGAACGACCATCAGCATCGGCGACATCATCGTCCACGACGCCGGCGATGCAATGCGTGCAGCCCAAGCTGTTGAAGACCGGATCACAAGCAAACTAGCGAGAGTAGGTATGCGAATTGGGTGAGCTAGTGGCACTAGACGGGTTCCCGCTCTCCGGGAACACCCGTGACGGGATCTGGAAGATCAACAGCTTGGCGGGCTGGAACCAACGCCCCAGCGTGAGACGAAACAATCAATCTCGTGCTCGGGGAGACGGCAGCTACAAAACAGCTGTGTACTACGACAACAGGTTGATCACCATCAACGGCAGGCTGTTCGCCAAGAGCCACGAAAACCTTCACCAGGCCGAGGGCATCTTGAACTCTCTCGGCCAGCGAGGGGATGCTCAGCTTTTAGTCGGTGGCCACGGCCCCACTCAGTGGGCAACTGTGGACCCAAGGGACTCCCCAGAACTGACCATCGTTACGGACAAGTTCCTCCAGTTCCAGATCCCGTTGGAAGCGATTGATCCTTTCAAATATGGGGAGTGGCGCAAGTTCGCTGCTTCTGTTGGTTCGGATGTGGCAGTGTTCCACCGCGGCAACGCTGATGCTATCCCGTACGTGGTGGTGTCTGGTTCCATGCCGGGTGGTTACACGCTGTCTCATGCTGGGTCTTCGGTGGTCGTAACGGAACCCTTGGTCTCCGGCAGTCCGCACACTGTTGACTACCGGAAGCGTCGCCTGTACAAGGGCGGTGCTCCGGTGCGTGGCGGTTTGTCTACCGCTAGTTATGCGCGGGTGGCGCCGGGCCAGCGGGACACGTTCTCTGTCACACCGAACACTACGGGTACGGCTACGGCGACGATGACCTTATACGACACCTACATCTAAGGAGGCAAGGTGTATCGAGTGTATTCGGTATCCACCAAAACGTGGGCTGACAAGATCGAGCTTGATGTGGATGATCTCCCGTGGGAGCAGGCCATGAACGCTGAAAGCTCAGGGCGGTCAAAGTTCATTCTGTCTGATCCCGACGTAGCCGAGGTGACGAGACTTGAAGATCTTTACCCTGGCACGCGGTGCCTCGTCGTAGAGTACAGCGGGGTGGTGATGTATGCAGGGATGATCTGGGAAGCCGACTACGAACGAGACACCCAGGAGCTGACCATCGACCATTCCGACGTAATCTGGTCGCTGCTCCCGCTGCGCCTGATTAGCGAGGTTCGAGATCAGAACCTTGTGGGTTGGAAGAAAATCTACACAGGCATGTCCTATCGAACGCTGATCAAACGCATGGTGCAGCTTGCCACCACAGGCTCTGCCAGGTATTTGCCGATCGTTTTTCCGGATGATGTGGCTGGCGCGTCGAAGCGTACTTATTACGGGTACAACACGGATATCGCGTTGGACGTGATCCGGGAGATTCTGGATCAGGACACGGGTCCTGATCTCGATTTTCGGCCTCGGTGGGCTGCCGATGGGTCCTTGGAATGGGTCATGCGGTGCGGTGACCTGACCGCACAAACAGTGGAGGTTGACTTCACCGCTGACGATCCAGGCGCACGTGGGCTGGGCATCAAGACTTCGGCCAGTGAGCTGGCCACACAGGTCTTTGCTGTGGGTGAAGGTTCTGGTTTGAAGATGAAAGTGCGCGAATCGCAGTCGGCGAACATTGCTGATTACCCGCAGATGGAACGTGTTGAGCAGTTCAAGAACATCAAGGAAACTGACGACTTGTACCAGGCGGCTGTCTCTGAACTGGTGTCGCGTAATGGCACGATCAGGCAGCTGCGGTGCGAACTTGATCTGCGCTCGGATGCGTGGACCCCTGCCATGTTGCAACCGGGCATGGTACTGCGCTGGTATATCCGCGATGACCCGTACTTTGTCACTGGTTGGCGGGAATGGGTAGTGCTGAAGTACTCCGGAAACACTAGCGATGACTGGGTGAAGTTGGAGTTCTTTGAGAAGGGCGGCTAAGCATGGCTAAAAGGTTCGACCTGACAGGTGAGAACATCACTCGGGAGCGTGCACAGCGTAACACCTACGGTAATCAGACACCGTTGTCGTCTACGGCGGTGGAGCGTGGTGAGACGCATTGGATGGACGGGTCTTACGTCCGTATCGACGGACTGTTGGACGTGAACGGTACCGCCACGGTTGGCGGTACGCTCTCGGTCACGGGGACGCTGAATGCGTCCGGTCAGATCAATTTGTCTGGCTCCTCTGCGATCACCGGCCCGTTGAATGTCACCGGCACGACCACCATTGGCGGCAACACCAATATCACTGGCGAACTGAACGTTACCGGCCCAACAACATTGGACGGCATCACCGATATTGGTGGGGACACCACAATCACCGGGCTGTTGGACATTACTGGTGATACGACGGTCGACGGCAATTTCGAGATTCTTGGTGGCGGCTTGTTCAAAGCCGGCGAAACCACGATTGAGCCAAGCGGTAAAGCGATCTTTGGTGATGTGGTTATCGATCCGTCTTCACCAAGGATGATTGAATCACCCGCTGGCTGGCTCACTGCGAACGGGCCAGACAGCATCGGCCTTTCCAGTTCACTGACGTCATCCGTAAATCTCAACAGCTCGAAGGCTGAGCTGAACTTCGGCGGCACGAACATTGTTAAAGTTACGGCCAGCGAAGGCCGAATAGACCTGACTGCACCAAAGACATGGGTGAGCGGACAACTTGAAGTCGCGAGTATTGCAAGATTCCAGACAGCACTCTTCTACTTCTCAACAACGCTCCCAACAACTGCGAACGCACCAAACCTCTACGTTGCAGCCGACGGAAGAGTTTACCGAAGCACGAAGGTCATCCCATAAGCACGTTAGGAAACACATGTCGGAACACGACGATCTATCTGAAGCTCTCGCATGGGTGGAAGAACTCCAAGAAGAGAAAGACGAACTGAGCACGCGAGTGTTCATCGCCGAATCAATCATCGAAGAACTTAGGCAAGCATTATCCGCTTCGCAAGTCGCACAGGCGAAAGCTAACGCGCTAATCAAACTTGCAACTCGACCCACCGCATAGCTGGTGGGTTTTTCTTTACCCAAGGGGGCACAGTGGCGACCGTAACCGGGAACCTCAAAGACATTACAGGCGGGCTGATGGACTCGCGTGAAGGCATCGTCCAGTTCACTCTCAACCAGGGGAACATCCGAGTGAGCAGCGGTAACGTCATCCCGGACAACACCCGAGGAACGAAACCAGAGGCAGACGGTTCATTCAGCATCAACCTCGAACCCACTGACCAAATGGCCCTGGACGCTTGGTACACCGTCTCGGTCCTCTGGTTGCAACAGGATGATTCCGGATTCAAGAAACCCGCGGCGCTGGCCAGCTATCTCAATCTGAAGATCCGAGTCCCATCGTCAGGCGGTTCGATCGGTCAACTGTACGACCCGAACGCGGGTGGGGGCGGCGGCTCAAACCCGAACAACCGCATTGTTTGGGTGTCCCAGACTGCTCCGTCGAATCCGAGGCCATGGATGCTCTGGCTAAAGCAAGAGCCAGGCCCAAATCCTGACCCCTTTGATTCCCGCAACACCTCAGACCTGTACGAATGGAGGCCGTAAATGGCGTGGGTAGTCATAGCAAACCTCAAAGGTGCCCCGGGTGATGCGGCAGCACTCGGCCGATTTGAAGATATCGATGATGCCTTAGCCGCCCTCAACGTGCGTTCGGATGTGCTCGATGGGCGTGTGGATGTCATCGAGGCGACTGGTGTTACCTCCACCAACATTCCAGGCGACCGAGTGGAGTTCGCAGACGAACTAGGCCAACCATTTCTAGCCGTCGAATCACTTTCAAACAATCCGTATTTGAAGGGCAGCCCCACACCGATTTTGGAGCCGGCTTCAAGCGACTCGTTTGAGATGGTTGATGAACTTGGGAACATCGTTTTCGCCATCGACAGTCTGTCGAACGGTCCTCATTTGCGGGGTGGAAGTGGTGGCGGAGGCAGCAGTTTTACCGAAACTCATTTCGTGGTTCTCGTCGGGCAGTCCAACTCGGTTGGTTTTGGTCCGCCGATACCACAAGGAACAAACAACCCTCTGCCCAATCTGTTCACTATCCCGCAGCGAGGAACCAACATTGGATCCCAGCAGGTGGCCACAGACCCGCTGACGCACCCTTATGCCGATCCGTCGGCGGGAACAGCCGGCCATGGGTGGGAAGTAGCCAGGGACTACGCACTGGCTAACCCCGGTATCCGCGTTGTTATCCTGCCAATGGCTATGGCCGGCAGTGGATTCTTCTACTCGTCGCAAGCCAACTACACTTGGGCTCCGTCCCGTGTTGGTGAAGCAGGGATGACGAACCTGTACACGGAAGCAATCAGTCGTTGCAACGCCGCGATTGCCATGTATGCCGCTCCTAAACGTGTCGCCATGTTCCTGTGGCATCAGGGCGAAGCGGACGCGGTGGGAAACACCACTCAATCGCAATATGAGGCTGAACTGAAGCTGCTGATCGATGGGCTACGCACCAACATTTCCGGCGGTGCATCGGCACCGTTCATTATTGGGCAACTGGGTTGGGAGTTCCGCAACGTCCGCCAGCCTGGAACATGGGCACAGATTGACGCTGCGCATCAGGCGATACCGGCGCAGGTTCTTGGAACAGCATTCGCTCCCGCGCCGGGTCAGGGCTATATGCTCCCGGACAATACCCACTTCACGGGCCACGGTCAAAAGCTCTTGGCTCAGTCAATTATCAGCGTCATCCAGGACGCGCACTACAACATCTAGGGAGGCACCATGCCTGGTGTACGCATGAAAGTCCGTGGAGTGTTAGGCAACGTCTATGACAACTTCACGAGGAACAGCGATCCGATTCAAGGATCAGTTACTCCGGTGGGCTCGAAAACATGGATCAAGCAGTCGACTGGTGATGTTGTGGTCAAGACAGCTGCAGGTGCCATTGTTGCAGCTTCCGGGGCCGCCTCGGACATGTATTTGATCAATGCGGGATCTGCCCTCTACAAGGTCAGCTTCACCGTTAGCGCCATCCGAACCAACAGCGGCATCCCTTCGTTCGTCTTCCGCGCCACTGACGAGGCCGACCACATCGCTGTAGCGCTACGGTCCAACACCGTTACGCCGCAGTACACGTTGTTGCGGCGCCGCGCAGGAGTCAATTACAACGTGCTTGAGACAGGCGTTGTTCCTAAAAGCGGAGACAGGGTAACCATTGTCGCGCTTACCGAGACGATTAGCCTCTACGTCAATGGAGTTCTGCTGGGCAGTTCGCTGATCGACGGATGGCTTGATAAACCACTGCTCGGGTGGCGAATGTTTGGCACGGACACCGTGACTTCATTTGATGATCTGAGCATCTTCACGGCATAAGAATGGCGGCCATCTTTTGATGGCCGCCTAGATTATGCCTAGCTCTTCAGGATGGTCTCAAAGCGGGATGCGATGGATTCAAGCTTGGGATGATCGTTGAAGCCACCGTCGAAATCGGCCATTTGTTCGGCGTCGTCTTTGGCTTTGACATATTCGTAGATTGCATCGAGTGCTGCGCGAGCGTCCAATTTTCCCCCAATGAGTATTTTCGTAGATTCCCAGCTAATCACAAGGTTTGGATTATTTGGGTGCCAATAGTCAAACGTTGCACAAAAGTTATAAAGCGAGGTAAGTATGCCCACCACACGAGCATCTAGGAGGAGGCACGATGCCGCCAATCCCTGATTTTCTTGGTGGGCAGAACGGTTGGATGTTCTGGATCTGCGCGCTGATCCTGCTGGGAGGCCTGCTGTGGAAGCCTGCCAAAGGGGTCCTGAAGATCGTCAAGACTCTGCTGGCATTCTCGGAAGACTGGAACGGAACGGAAGACAGGCTGGATAAGTCGGGGGCGATCATCGAGAAGGGCCGCCCCGGCGTGCCTGCCCTCCTGGAGACCGTTCGTTCGCAGGTGCAGAACTCGCACAATACGAACCTGCGCGACGACATGGACAAAGTCATAGCCACAGCAGAGCAGAACGTCACAGCCGTCATCCATCTTGCTGCGAAGCTTGATCGGCACATCGAAGAGGCTGACAGGTCAGTCGCCAAGCAGGACGAGAACATTGCTCAAATTGCAGGCGATGTCGGCAGGTTGAAATCGAAGTACGCACCAGAAACCTAAGCCACCCTGCGCGGTGGCTTTTCTTATGCCCAGGCACAAACCGTGCCTGGGCTTTCTCATACCCAAAGGAGACCCGGCCATGCCGAAAGACCTGAACCCGATGGAAGCCATCGACCAAGAAAACTACGAAGATCCGAACCCCGAGGAAGTCACCGACCCGGGCCATCCGGACTACGTGGCCCCGGCCAAGGGCATCAAGCCGCTAGGAGCAAAATAACCATGGCGGTCTATCGCGGATACGCTGGCGCCAAGTCCTGCATGTGTTTCGTCAAGTTTTAGTAGGCCATTAAAGCGCTTAAAAGTAGGCCACTTCGGCTCAAAAGTAAGCCATTTCAGCACGGACTGACCCCTGCACCGAACTGAATACTCAAATACACAGGTCAATG
>Ga0308169_10000818_pt1 | contig 40823 bp, 42 predicted proteins | sample PhyBR1_2_FD_202139 | JGI IMG/M metagenome (GOLD analysis project Ga0308169, IMG submission 202139) | Phyllosphere microbial communities from UC Gill Tract Community Farm, Albany, California, United States - DLSLSB.R1 | ecosystem: Host-associated > Plants > Phyllosphere > Unclassified | place...
CCGTCACCGCCAACATCGACGCCGGCATGCCGTGGCGCACCTCCTACGGCGAGAACATCGTCTACACCGACTGGCGCCGCGACAACTTCTACTTCGGCCTGCAGGAGGCCCTGCGCCAGCGCGGCGTGAAGGCCAACCGGATCGGCGTCGAGGATGACTTCCTCCCCGGCCTGACCCGCGAGAAGATCTCCGCCGCCTTCCCCGGCGCCCAGCTGCTGGATGTCTCGCAGGACGCCATGCGCCAGCGCATGATCAAGTCCGCCGAGGAAATCGAGGTCATCAAGCACGGCGCCCGCATCGGCGACCTGGGCGGCGAAGCCATCCGCAACGCCATCCGCGAAGGCATCAGCGAGTACGAGGTTGCCCTGATCGGCACCGAGGCCATGGTGCACGAGATCGCCAAGACGTTCCCCCACCGCGAAGTCCGGGACACCTGGGTGTGGTTCCAGTCCGGCATCAACACGGACGGCGCCCACAACTGGGCCACCACCCGCAAGCTGCAGCAGGGGGACATCCTCTCGCTGAACTGCTTCCCCATGACCTCCGGCTACTACACGGCACTGGAGCGCACCCTCTTCCTGGGCCAGCCCGACGAGCGGTCGCTGGAACTGTGGAACATCAACGTGGAGGTGCACCGCCGCGGCCTGGAACTCATCAAGCCCGGTGCCGTCTGCAAGGACATCGCCGCCGAGCTCAACGAGATCTACATCAGCCACGGCCTCCTGGCCAACCGCACGTTCGGTTACGGCCACTCCTTCGGCGTCCTCAGCCACTACTACGGCCGCGAAGCCGGACTGGAGCTGCGTGAGGACATCGACACCGTCCTGGAACCCGGCATGGTGGTCTCCATGGAGCCCATGATCACCGTTGCGGACGGCCTGCCGGGCGCCGGCGGCTACCGCGAGCACGACATTCTGGTCATCGGCGAGGACAACTCGGTGGAGAACATCACCAAGTTCCCGTTCGGCCCCGAGCACAACATCATCGAGGCATAAGTAACTGAACAGCCAAGGCGGCGCCGTGGATTGAGCAATTCAGACCGCGGCGCCGCCTTCGGCGTCTATCGCAGACGATAGGGAAAGATGGTGTCCACCATGACTCCTGCAAAGACCTCCGACAGCAACGGCAACGGATCCGGCACCAACGGCGGGCAGGACGCGAAAGGCGCCTCCGTCGTCGTTAATGCCATCGCCGTCCTGCGCACCTTCACCGCGGACGAGCCGCTGCTGGGCGTCACCGAAATTGCCAACCGCGTGGGCATGCACAAGAGCAGCGTCTCCCGGATCCTGGCAACCTTCGAGCAGGAAAACCTGGTGGAGCGGGATCCGGAAACCAAGCGGTTCCGCCTGGGCCTGGGGCTCATCGCCGTCGCCGGGCCGCTGCTGGCGGAGATGGAGGAACGCCGCGTGGCCTACCCGGTCCTGCGGCAATTGACCGAGCAGACCGGGGAAACCAGCGCCCTCATGCTGTGGAACGGGGACGAAGCCATCTGCGTGGAGCAGATCGCCAGCCATCACCACATCAAGCACACCACCCCCCTTGGCGCCCGCTACCGGGACGCCATGAGCGCGTCCGTCCAGGTGTTCCTGTCCACCTTGCCGGCCGAGCGGGTGCGGGAGCTGCTGCGCAGCGGGACCATCACGTTTCCAGGATTGGACGACGACGGACTGGCCGCTTATGAGGCCCGGCTCCAGGATGTTGCGCAGCGGGGATGGGCGGGGAACTACGGCGAATCGTCCATGGACGAGGTGGGCGTGGCCGCGCCCGTCCGGGACCACCGCGGTGACGTGGTGGCCGCCGTCCTCATTCCCGCGCCCCGGTTCAGGGTGTCCAAGGAGCAGTTCGAGAGCCTGGGTGAGGCCTGCGTTGCGGCAGCCGCCAAGGTGACCACCCGCCTGGGCGGCCGGCCGGCAAACTGACGCTGCCAGGCCTATACAGCTCCTGGCGGCCCGCGGGAAACTGGCGCCATGAGCAGACTGGCCTTCGGCATGAACGTGAGTTTGGACGGCTACATTGCCGCGCCTGGCGACGACCTCGGCTGGAGTACGCCGAGTGACGAGCTGTTCCAATGGTGGTCCGACCGCGTTGCGGCGACCGGCCTGTCACTCTACGGACGCAAGCTGTGGGAGACCATGAGCTCCCACTGGCCGACCGCGGACCAGCAGCCTGGGGTCACCCCGGCGCAGGTGGAATATGCCCATCGCTGGCGGGAGATGCCGAAGGTGGTTTTCTCCTCGACGATCAGCACAGTCGACTGGAACGCCCGTTTGGTCGCCGGCGATGCGATCACCGAGATCAACAGGCTCAAGGCCGACGACGGCGGCCCCATGGACATCAGTGGTGCCACACTCGCCGCGACGGCAATGCGGGCCGGGCTGATCGACGAGTACGTGATGGTCACCCATCCGGTCCTGGTGGGCGGCGGCACGCCGTTCTTCACGGCCTTGGACAATTGGGTGAACCTAAGCCTGGTGGAGACCCGCACGTTTCCCGGCGGGGTGCTCCTTGCCAGGTATGAGACCAGGCGCTGAGCCGAGCCTACCCGCTCCCTGCACTTCCGATTTGCTGGTCAAAAGCAGATGCTCACGGCAGGCCGGCCATTCGCGCTGCAAGATGGAGCGCCGCAAGCCGGCCGGTGCCGCGGGGATCACCTCCGCAGAGCTCGAAAATCCGTTGTAGCCGGTGGTGCATGGACTGCCGCTCCAGGTGCAGCTCGCGTGCCGACTGCGCTGTGTTGCAGCCGGAATCAAGCCACACCTGCAGCGTCTCCAGCAGCTGGGACTGCCGCAGCGCATCATGCTCCAGTACGGCCCGCAGCTGCCGGTTGACGAAGGCCTCGCGGGCGGAGGCGTCCAGGCACGTCAGGGCGAGGCTTTCCACGGCAGCGTCCTGGGCATCGATTACCACCAGGCCCCGGGCGGGAAACCGCCTGCGCGCCGAGGCATTCCGGCGCCTGATCTGCCGCACGTCCAAAGCACGGCGCGCCTCCGCCAGGGACCAGGCAGCCTCGGCGACCCCGGCTACCAGCGGCCCCACGGCAATGACGGCATCGTGGTCGCCCTCCAGCCCCTGCAGGGCCGCCAGCAGCTGCCGCCGCTCGCCGGCGGTTTCGCTGCAGGGCAGTCCGATCATCACCACCAGTTCGGCGTCGTCAAGGTAGGCAGCGCAGGGGATCCTGCGCGAGTTGAGGAAGCTTTCGACGGCGCCACGCAGCTCCTGCGGCGCAGCAGCGTGGATGGCTGCCACCGCGGCGGGGGAGTCCGTGGGAAATCCCGCACCTGGAGCGAGCTGTTCGAGGCGCCACTCCGGAGCTGAATTGAGTACGGCGCGCATCAGCTCAGCACCCGCCAGTGCGTGCAGCCCGGGCGGAGTGTGCTGCAGCAGTGCCAGGCCCAGGATGTCCACCGCGCGTTCCCCGGCCACCTGCGCCAATGCCGTGTCTGCTTCAGCCGGCATCAGCACCTCCAGCCGGCCCATGAGGACGCCGCGCACCGGGATATCCACGCTGATGACTCTTCCGCCGGCAGCCCCGCTGAAGTCGGCGTTCCTGCCCAGCCCGGAGCCGCCGTCGTCCGCTGCTCCTTTTTCCGCCAGCGATGCGTCCCCGGCTGCGCGTTCCTGCCCGTTCCAGCCCTCCGGCACTGCGCTGCCCATGGTGACGCCCCAGGGGGAGGTGAGTTTCACAGCAGCGCCCGTGATGCCGGCCAGTACGGAAAGGATCTTGTCCAGCGAGGCGCCGTGGGCCAGTTCCGCGGCCATCGCCCGGGTGGCGGCGTCGGCCTGCTGCAGGTGCCCCACCGACTCGCTGACCAGCATGGAGTTGATGGCCTGCATAACGCCCACAAAGGGAACCACCTTGCGCAGCTCCACAACGGGAAGGCCGTACTCCTCCGCCTTCTGCAGCATGTCCGCAGGGATCTCCGGCAGGGCGCCCCCGGTCTCGATGGCCAATGCGGCAATGCCCCGCTGGGCCAGTTCGCGCACGTAGTCCTCCCGCCTGGCCGGCGTGGCCGTGGCGAGGGTGATGCCACCGCAGAGCAGGAGCTCGCCGCCCCGGAGCAGGGGAGCGATGTCCAGCACTTCGCTGGAGTGGACCCAGCGCACCGGCTGGGCATCGGCCACCGCTCCCAGCGGATGGACCACGGGATCTGCTGCCGCGAGGGCGGGATGGGCGAGTATTTCGCCGAGAAACACTGACACGACATTCCGTAACGTAGTAGGAGAATCTGTTCGACACATCGTATCTTGTTCGTTGTGATGGGGGCCACATAGCCTTTTGGTACTTATTCACCTCACGGAGGCCCCCATGCAAGAAAAGCTTTCAACAGCCACGCACGGCCAACCTGACCAGGCCGCCCAGGACCACAGCGTTGTGGACCACGAAGCCTGGCTTCAGCCCATCCCCGAATCAGCACGAACACGCAAAGTATCCGGCCAGTTCTGGATCTGGGCGGGCGCCAACCTGGCGCCCATTAACTGGGTGCTGGGGGCACTCGGTATCCAGCTGGGACTCGGACTCGCGGACACCATCACGGTCCTGGTGCTGGGCAACCTGATCGGCATGCTGCTTTTTGGCTGCTTCGTCCTTCTGGGACAAAAGACCGGAGCCACCGGCATGGTCCTGGCCCGGGCCGCGTTCGGCAGGCGCGGCAACTACCTTCCGGCCGCCATCCAGGCCCTCCTGGTCATCGGCTGGTGCGCGGTCAACACCTGGATCATCCTGGACCTGGTGATGGCACTCTTCGGCACCCTGGGCTGGGTTGATCCAGAAGCGCCCAACTATGGCTGGAAGATCGGCGTCGCCACCTTCATCATGGCCCTCCAGGTGGCCATCGCCTGGTTCGGGTACAAGGCCATCGCGGCCTTCGAAAAGTGGACCGTGCCGCCCACCATCCTGATCCTGGCCGTCATGTCCGCCGTCGCCTGGTTCGGCATGGACATCAACTGGGGCTACGCCGGTCCGGCCGGTGCCATTCTCGAAGGCTCCGAGCGCATCGCCGCCATGAGCGCCGTCATGACCGCCATCGGCATCGGCTGGGGCATCACCTGGTTCACCTACGCCGCGGACTACTCCCGGTTCGTCAGCACCAGCGTCCCCAAGAAGAAGGTCTACCTGGCCTCAGTGCTGGGCCAGTTCATTCCCGTGGTGTGGCTCGGCGTCCTGGGTGCCAGCCTGGCCACCAACAGCGGCGAGATCGATCCCGGCAAGCTGATCGTGATGAACTTCGGCGCCATGGCGCTGCCGGTGCTGCTGATGGTGCTGCATGGACCCATCGCCACCAACATCCTGAACATCTACACTTTCTCGGTGGCCACGCAGGCCCTGGACATCTCCATCAGCCGCCGCAAGCTCAACCTGTTCGTGGGCGTCTTCTCGCTCGCCGCCGTAGTCTTCTTCATCTTCCAGGAGGACTTCGCCGCGGTGCTCGACGCCTGGCTGATCGGCCTGGTTGCATGGGTGGCCGCTTGGGGCGGAATCATGCTGGTGCACTACTTCTGGCTGGAAAAGCGCTGGCCCGGCGGCACTGATCGGCTGTTCGACGGCGTGGGCACCAAGCGGCTGCCCGGCGTGAACTGGGCGGGAGTCGTCTCCCTCGTGGCCGGGATCTTCGCGACGTGGCTGTTCATGTACGGCCTGATTCCCGTCATGCAGGGCCCCATCGCGGTGGCCTTGGGCGGCTGGGACCTCTCCTGGCTGGCCGGCGGCCTCACCAGCGCCGGGGTGTACGCCATCCTTGGACCACGACAGCACATCCGCTACCTCGCCCTGGAGCCCCGCGCTGCCGCTGAGGCAGAGGGCCAGCCGGCCGGGACCACGCCCGCGCTTCCCGCCCTCTAAGCGGCACCACTCCTCCTCCCACAAAACCCTGGCGGGCGCATCGCGCCCGCCGAAAGGATTTCCCGTGAACCAGCCCGCCATCGCGGATTCGCTGCATCCCGTCACCTGGCCCGACGGCTACAAGGCCGCAGCGTCCTTCACCTTCGATGTGGACGCTGAGTCCTGCACCATCGCCCACGATCCCGCCAGCACCCGGCGCATGTCGCTGATGACCCACCAGTCCTACGGCCCCAAGATCGCGGTGCCGCGGCTCCTGAAAATGCTGGAGCGCCAGGACATCAAGGCAACCTTCTTCATCCCCGGCTTCACGGCCGAGTCCTACCCGGACATCGTGCGGCGGATTGTGGACGGCGGCCACGAGGTGGCACACCACGGCTACCTGCACGAACCCATGCAGGGCATCGACGCCGCCACCGAGGCCAGCTACATGGACCGCGGCCTGGAGGCCCTGGCCACCGTTGCCGGCATCCGTCCCGTGGGTTACCGGGCGCCGTGGTGGGAGCTGAACTGGCACTCCCCGGGCCTGCTGGCGGACCGCGGCTTCCTCTACGATTCCAGCCTGCTCGACGGCGACGCCCCCTACCGGTTCGCAGTCGCCGCCGATGACCCCCGGGACATCGTGGAGATCCCCGTGGACTGGACCCTGGACGACTGGGAACAGTACGCCTTCTACCCGGGCGTCACCGGCAGCGGCGTCATCGAGAGCCCGGCAAAGGTACTGGAGATGTGGACGCTTGAGGCCGAGGCCCACCACTCCCAGGGCAGCTGCTTCGTGCTGACCAACCACCCGTTCATTTCCGGCCGGCCGTCCAAGGCCGTGGCGCTGGAACAGCTGATCGAGCGGGTGAAGGGAATGGACGGCATGTGGGTGGCCACCATGGAACAGATCGCCCTGCACACCAAGGCCACGGTTAACGAGGTCCACACCCACGCCCGGATCGACGTGCCGGTATTCCCGGGCGCGGGTGCACAGTTTGAGCCGGCCGTGGTGCGGCAGGGGGTGCTGGCCTAGAGTGGCCAAAGGGGCCGGTACCGCCGGCCGGGAGGAGCTCTCGCATGGACGTCAGGGGCAGCGGCATAGAGCAGGAACTGGACTGGCAGGTACCGCTCTACGAGCAGATCCACCGGAACCCGGAGCTTGGCCTCGCCGAACATGCAACGTCCGCCGCGGCAGCGGACCTGCTGGCCCGCTGGGGCTTTGACGTCAGGCACTTTGGCCGTACCGGCGTCGTTGGCGTTCTTGCCAACGGCGCCGGTTCCTGCGTCCTGGCCCGGGCGGACATGGACGCCCTCCCCGTCGCCGAGGCCACCGGCGCAACGTATGCCTCCGCCAATCCCGGCGTAGTGCACGCCTGCGCGCACGACATGCACGTGGTGGCGCTGCTTGGCGCGGCAAAGTACCTGGCTGACCACCGGGACACCTGGCAGGGCACCTACATCGCCCTGTTCCAGCCGGCGGAGGAGACGGCGGCGGGCTCGCAGGCAATGCTCGACGACGGCCTCGCCGCCGGAATCCCGCGGCCGGACATTGCACTGGCCCAGCACGTCATGCCCACCGAGGCAGGAACGATCGGCACAACGCCGGGGCCTGTGCTGTCCGCCGGCGATTCCATCCGTATCACGGTCCACGGCCGCGGAGCCCACGGATCCATGCCACACAAGGCGGTCGACCCCGTGGTGCTCGCCGCAGCCATCGTCCTGCGGCTGCAGACGGTGGTGTCGCGGGAAACCACGCCGGGCGAGTTCGCGGTGCTGACCGTTGGCTCGGTGAACGCCGGTGCCACCGCCAACATCATCCCGGACCGCGCGGAGCTGCTGCTCAACCTGCGGACCTACAGCATGGCGGTGCGGTCCGGCATGATTGCCGCGATCGAGCGGATCGTGCGGGGCGAGTGCGCGGCCGCCGGCTCCCCGCAGGAACCCGAGTTCGAGTACTACGACCAATACCCGCTGACCAGCAACGACCCCGAGGCCAACGCCCGGGTCACGGCGGCCTTCACCAACACCTTCGGGGCGGATGCCGTCTACCGCACCGCCCCGCAGACGGCGTCCGAGGATTTCAGCCGGATTCCCGACGCCTTCGGCACCCCGTACGTGTACTGGATTGTCGGTTCCGTGCCCCGGGATGTTTACCGTCTGGCCGTGGAAGCGGGGACCGTGGACACAGACATTCCTGCCAACCACTCGCCGTTTTTCCTGCCGGCCGTGGACCCCACCCTGCGGATGGCCACCCAGGCGCAGGCCGCAGCGGCACTTGCCTATCTGGGCACCGGTGCCGGTTAGCCGGCGCCCGCCATCAGCGCCTGCATCTGCGCGGCGGCATCGCTGCCCGGGGCCGGCGTGTACACCACGATGTGCAGGTCCGGCCGGTCGGAGGGGGACACCTGGTGGTGCTCCAGCTGCAGCACCCCCACCGCCGGATGGTGGAAGAGGCGCTCGCGGGACTCAAACCCCAGAATGTCGTAGAGGTCCCAGCCCTGCCGGAACTCCGGGCTTGCTTCCTTAAGCCGCTCCACCTGGTACTGGATGTCCGGGTCACCGAGGCGCTGTCCAGTTTCGGCCCGGAACTCGGCAAGGAACCTCTTGCTGGTGGTTTCCCAGTCCGGCAGCAGGTTGCGGACGTAGGGGTCGGTGAACACCAGCCACAGCAGGTTCCGGTCGGCGGGCGGCACTGTATCGATGTTGGGATAGAGCGCCGCGTATGCCCTGTTCCACCCGGCCACGCCCCAGTCAGGGAACAACGCGAAGGCGGGGTTGGGGTCCAGTGCGTCCATCAGCCGTTGGAGGTGGGGCGGCGCCGTATCGGCCGCGGGTCCGGCGGGGGCGGCGGAAGCGTATCCGCCAAGGGACAGCACATAGCCGAGCCCGGTGCTCGAGAGATGCAGCGCCCGGCTGACCGCTTCCAGGACCTGGCGGGAGGGGCTGATGTCCCTGCCCTGTTCAAGCCAGGTGTACCAGGTGACGCTCACCCCCGAAAGGAAGGCGACCTCTTCGCGGCGGAGTCCGCGCTCGCGGCTGCGGCCGATCGGCGGCAGGCCGTAGTCCGCCCGCAGCGCCTGGTCGCGCCGGGCCCGCAGGAAAAGGCCAAGTTCTTTTCGGCGCCCGGGATTACTCACCGGAAAATACTATTACTCTGGTACTCCGACTACTAGTAGCAGCGCTGTCTTCCGTCCGCGTCGCCAAGGCAAGAGGATGGTAAACATGCCTGCACTCCGCTCTAAAACAGTCACCCACGGCCGCAACATGGCCGGCGCCCGCGCATTGCTGCGCGCCTCCGGCGTCGCCAACTCCGATATCGGCAAGCCGATCATCGCCGTGGCCAACAGCTTCACCGAATTCGTCCCCGGCCACACCCACCTTGCCCCCGTGGGCCGGATCGTCTCCGACGCGATCCTCGCCGCCGGTGCCGTGCCCCGCGAATTCAACACCATCGCCGTTGACGACGGCATCGCCATGGGCCACTCCGGCATGCTCTACTCTCTGCCGTCCCGCGACCTGATCGCGGACTCCGTGGAGTACATGGTCAACGCGCACTGCGCCGACGCCCTGGTGTGCATCTCCAACTGCGACAAGATCACCCCCGGCATGCTCATGGCCGCGCTGCGCCTGAACATCCCCGTAGTCTTCGTCTCCGGCGGCCCCATGGAGGCCGGCCGCGTGACCCTGACCGACGGTTCCGTCCGCTCCCTGGACCTGGTCAACGCGATCGCCGACGCCGTTGACGAATCGATCTCCGACGCCGACATCAACCTCATCGAAGAGAACGCCTGCCCCACCTGCGGTTCCTGCTCCGGGATGTTCACCGCCAACTCGATGAACTGCCTCACGGAGGCCATCGGCCTGTCCCTGCCGGGCAACGGCTCCGTGCTGGCTACCCACACCGCACGCAAGGCGCTGTACGAGAAGGCCGGCGCCACCGTCGTCGAGCTGGTAAAGCGCTATTACGACGGCGACGACGACTCCGTGCTGCCCCGCTCCATCGCCACCGCCAAAGCGTTCGACAACGCCATGGCCCTGGACATCTCCATGGGCGGGTCCACCAACACCATCCTGCACCTGCTCGCCGCGGCACAGGAGGCAGGTGTGGACTATGGCCTGGCCGAGATGGACGCCAAGTCCCGCCAAGTGCCCTGCCTGGCCAAGGTGGCTCCGAACGTGGCCAAGGACAAGACCTACTACATGGAGGACGTGCACCGCGCCGGCGGCATCCCCGCCCTTCTGGGCGAGCTGAACCGCGGAGGGCTCCTGCACAAGGACGTCCACTCCGTGCACTCCCCCGACCTGGACGGCTGGCTGGACGACTGGGACATCCGCGGCGGAAAGGCCACCGAGGAAGCCAAGGCCCTGTGGCACGCGGCCCCCGGCGGCGTCCGTTCTTCCACCGCCTTCTCCCAGTCGAACGAATGGACGTCCCTGGACACCGACGCCGCAGAAGGCTGCATCCGCTCCGTGGAGCACGCCTACTCCAAGGACGGCGGCCTGGCGGTGCTCCGCGGCAACATTGCCGTGGACGGCGCCGTGGTGAAGACCGCCGGCGTGGACGAGTCGATCTGGACGTTCTCGGGCCCGGCAGTCGTATGTGAATCCCAGGACGAAGCCGTGGAAAAGATCCTGAACAAGAGCATCAAGGAAGGCGACGTGGTGGTTATCCGCTACGAAGGCCCCAAGGGTGGTCCGGGCATGCAGGAAATGCTGTACCCCACCTCGTTCCTCAAAGGCCGCGGCCTGGGCAAGAAGTGCGCCCTCATCACGGACGGCCGCTTCTCCGGCGGCACCTCCGGCCTGTCCATCGGGCACATCTCCCCGGAAGCGGCTTCCGGCGGTGCCATCGCCTTGGTGGAGGACGGCGACATCATCAGCATCAACATCAGCCAGCGTTCAATGCAACTGGAGGTCTCCGACGAGATCCTCGCCGAGCGCCGCGAGAAGCTGGAAGTCAACGGCGGCTACAAGCCCAAGGACCGGGACCGCCAAGTGTCGGCCGCACTGCGCGCGTACGCCGCGATGGCCACCTCCGCGGACAAGGGCGCGGTGCGGGACGTGTCCCTGCTCGAGCGGTAAGCCGGATCCCTGTAACAGAGGGATTTCGCAGGACATCAGGACGGGCCGAAGGTCCCGTCCTGATGTCCTGACCCTCCGGTAGCCTTTTCACATGGTTCAGGGCGATGGCGATTTCCGGGCCGAAGGCATCTTGCTTGCCGGGGCAGGACGGGCCATCCTGCTGCAGCTCGCCAAACCCGCAATCGGCCGCGGCGTGGCTGCGCACAGCACGTTCACCCAGCGCCCGGTTGACCGGCTCAAGGGCACCCTCACCTACGTCTATGGCATCGTCTACGGGACCGAGGAGCAGGTTAGGGAAGTCCGCCGCAGGGTCAACCAGGCCCACGTTGCGGTACGCCGTGCCGCCGACGAATCCTCTGCCGGCTACAACGCCTACGACCCCGCCCTGCAGCTCTGGGTGGCGGCAACGCTCTATGACACTGCGCTCACCATTGTCGAGAAGATCCGCGGCCCGCTGGATGACGCCGCCGCAGACGCCATGTACCAGGACTACGCGCGGATCGGTACCGCTCTCCAGCTGCCACCGGACATGTGGCCCAAAGACCGCGCGGAGTTCCGCCGGTACTGGGAGGAACAGCTTTCAACCCTCCGCGCCGAGGAGGAGGGCGTGCGGGTTGGACGAGGCCTGCTGTTTCCCAAGCACACAGCACTCTGGTACCGCGCCATCATGCCCGCTGCCAGGTTCCTCACCGCAGGGCTCCTCCCGGACCAGTTGCGGCAGGACTTCGGCCTTGTGTGGAGCGACCGCCACCAACGCCGGTTCGACCGCACGTGGCGCATCCTTGCCGTGGCCTATCCGCTCCTGCCGCAACGCATCAGGCACTGGTTCAAGGACTACTGCCTGGCCGAACTCGAAAAAGACCTGCGCAGGAGCCCGCAAAACATGCAGCAGCAGGGGACCAGTGCTTAATTCCGCGGCTGGCGGTCCCTTAAAGGGGTTCTGCCAAAACCGGTTTCAGCAGGGCCCTCGCTAGGTTTCCGCGCTCCCTGTTTCATGGAGGCATGGCCCCCGAAACAACTGTTACCAGCACCAGTGCGCCCCAAAAACCAGACGTGCAGCACCCTGCGCGCTGGGGAGGCGTCTTCGCGATGTCTCTGTGTGTTTTCGCCCTGATCGCCTCCGAATTCATGCCGGTCAGCCTGCTCACGCCCATGGCCGCCGAGCTGCAGGTCTCCGAGGGGATGGTGGGGCAGGGCATAGCGATTTCCGGGCTCTTCGCGGTCCTGACCAGCCTGTCAGTGTCCACCTTGGCCGGCAGCATGAACCGCAGGACGCTCCTGTTGGGACTCACCACGCTCATGGCAGTTTCCGGAGCCCTGGTTGCCTTGGCGCCGGGATACATGGTCTTCATGACCGGCCGCGCACTGATCGGCGTGGTGATTGGCGGATTCTGGTCCATGTCCGCAGCCACCGCCATGCGGCTGGTCCCGGCCTCCCAGGTGCCGCGCGCCCTGGCCATCTTCAACGGCGGCAACGCCCTGGCCACGGTGGTGGCAGCGCCGCTGGGCAGCTACCTCGGCTCCGTCATCGGGTGGCGCGGTGCGTTCTTCTGCCTGGTGCCGGTGGCGCTGCTGGCCCTCGCCTGGCAGTGGGTCAGCCTGCCGGCCATGAAAGCGGAACGGCCCACAGGGGCGGCCGGAAACGTCTTCACCATCTTCACCGCTTTCAAGAGCGCGCCTGTCGCCTGGGGCATGGCTGCCTGCGGTTCCTTCTTCATGGGACAGTTCGTGCTGTTCACCTACATCCGCCCCTTCCTGGAGACCGTGACAGGTATCGGAGCGGCCACGGTGTCCCTGGTACTGCTGGTCATCGGGGTGGCCGGATTCGCGGGCACCCTGCTCATCGGCCGCTTCCTCGGGACAGGCCTCTACCGGACGCTGGTTGTCATTCCGGCGCTCATGGCGGCCATCGCGGCAGCCCTCCTGCCCGCCGGCGCCTGGTTCGCCGCCGTCGTGGTTCTCTTGGGGATGTGGGGCCTGCTGGGCACGTCCGCACCCGTAGGTTGGTGGAGTTGGATCGCCAAGGCCATGCCCCATGACGCCGAGGCCGGTGGCGGCCTGATGGTGGCCGTGGTCCAGACGTCAATCGCCGTCGGATCAACCCTGGGCGGCGTGCTGTTCGACTCCGCCGGCTCCAGGGGCACCTTCATGGTGGCCGCCGCTGTCCTCGCGGTCTCGTCGGTCCTTGCGTTTGTGACGGCACGGATCACAAGCCGGACCACCTGACCTACCAACAGATTTTCCAACCACTCGAACTCACAGGAGGAGAACATGAAGTACACCAAGAGCGGCGGCCAAACAGGGGCCGGTCCGGCGGAATGGTTCACCGGGGCGGTGCAGATCGACGGCATCCGGAACCCTGACGCACAGTCAGCCATCGGCTGCGCACACGTCCGGTTCGCTCCCGGGGCCCGCACCGCGTGGCACCACCACCCGAAGGGGCAGACCCTCTACGTGACCGACGGGATAGGCCTGGTGGCGCGGCGCGGCGGGGAGGTCCAGGAGATCCGCCCGGGCGACGTTGTCTATATCGAGCCCGGGGAGGAACACTGGCACGGGGCCACGCCGGACCGTTTCATGGCCCACGTGGCCATGCAGGAAGCCGACGGCAACGGGCAGGTGGTCACCTGGCTCGACCACGTCACCGACGAGGAATACGGAGCCTGACCACTTAGCCAAGAAAGAAGGCGGGCGGACGACGGCGGAAGCTCCCGCCGTCGTCCGCCCGCCTTTTTGACGGGACGGGTCAGTCCTCGTAAGTGTTGGCGATGTAGACATCGCACGGGGCGTTGTGCGCCACGCTGTTGGCCACGCTGCCCAGGAGCCGGCCAATGCCGCGCATCCTGCGGTTGCCCACCACGATCAGCCGGGCGTTCAGGCGGATGGCCTCCTTGATCAGGGAGTCCGCCGGCTTGCCGCGGGCAGCGAAGTGGGTGACCTCCACGCCGGGCCTAGAGCCGGCCAGGTCCTTGGCCACGATCTCTGAGCTGTCAGCGTTCGAGATCCTCACCTTGTCCGAGCCAACCCCGTAAGTTTCGGCGTTTTCGCTCTCAAATGCGGTGACCACATGGAGCGACGCACCCAGGGATTCCGCCAGGCCCAACGCTACCTCCGCCGCTTTCCGTGCCGACGGGCTGGCATCCACGCCTACAACAACTACTCCACTCATCTGTTCGCTCCTCGCATAGTCCTGCATTCAAGTCCACCTGCCAGTTTAGGGACTACCCGCATAATGCACGTGTAACCATTGGTTCTGAAAGCGGGCCGCGGGGTAGACGGGAAATGATGGGTGCTGATGGGGAAACATGGGTGAGCTGACCAGGCAGGCTTCGCAAGGCCTGGCGGGCCTGGCGCCTGTCTATGTGGATGTGCCGGATAAGTCGGGCATGCCGGGAGCCGGCACCACCACACTGTTGAACACAGGCCTCACCGAAGCTGAGGCGCTCGTTGCCGCGGAACCGGCGCCGGCCCTGTTCGCCACCGCGCGCCGGCAACGGCGGCATGCGATCCTGGGTCTCAGCTGGTTCGTGCCATGGCTTATTGCCGGCGGCCTGTTCAGCGCATATGTGAACGCAGAACGGGGCGGCCAACTGGAGGATGCCGGATCGGCGCTGGTATGGCTCGCCGTTTTGGTTCCGTGCGGCATCGCCTTCGGCCTCTACCGGCGGTGGAGGAACCGGCAGCGCTGGAAAGACTACGAACAGCGGCACCAGGCCTGGGTGGCACGGTTCATCGACAACTGGCCGCTCCGGGAGCGGCTGATCGACGTCGATGCCATCCCGGATGTGTGGCAACGTGTCAGCACCCGGACCATGGCGGACACGCTGGAGGCGGACCGGGAGCACATCCTGGTGCAGGGTGCCGCCCTTGGGGACGCCGCAGTCAGGTTGGCCGAAGCCATGGCAGCCATGGATTCCTGGGCGCGCGCGCCGTGGTCGGACCCGGCCCTGTATCGTGCTGCCCAGGATGCCGTCGACCGCTTCGGCGAGCTGGCAGGCGGACGGCGTGCGGACGCCGAGCCGCCCGCACCGCCGTCGAACCTTCCCTGACAATGACCGCTGCCGGTCACACCGAGGCGGCGTCCAGTTGCCTGCTGTTCCAGTTTTCGGGCCGGGCCAGCCCATAGTGGTCGCGCAGCGTCCGGCCCGAGTACTCCGTTCGGAAGAGTCCGCGTGACTGCAGGATGGGCACAACCTGGTCCACAAATGTTTCCAATCCGGACGGAAGCACTGGCGGCATGATGTTGAAACCGTCCGCCGCGCCGCCGTCGAACCACTCCTGGATGGCATCCGCCACCTGAACGGGCGTGCCCGTGAACGTGCGGTGGCCACGGCCGCCGCCCAGCCTGCCAATCAGCTGGCGCACCGTGAGCTGCTCGCGCCGGGCCAATTGCACGATCAGGGTGTAGCGGCTCTTGGCACCCTCGATCTCGTCCTCACTGGGCAGGTTATCCGGCAGTTGGCGGTCCAGGGGCAGGTCCTCCGGGTCCACACGCAGCGTCCTGGCCAGCTGGATCCGGGCGTACTCGGGTTTGATCAGCCGGTCGAGTTCCCGCTCCAGTTCCAGCGCCTCCGCCGCACTGGCGCCGATAACGGGAACGATCCCGGGGAGGATCTTGACGGCCTCCGGATCCCTGCCTGCAGCTGAGGTCCGGGCCTTCAGGTCGCGGTAGAACTCCTGCGCGTCGGCGAGGGTCTGGTGGGCGGTAAAGACGGCATCGGCGTAGCGGGCGGCTAAGTCCTTGCCGTCCTCCGACGAACCCGCTTGGACGATCAGCGGGTGGCCCTGCGGTGAACGCGGAACGTTGAGCGGACCGCGGACCTTGAAGTGCTTGCCCTCGTGGTCGATGGTGTGGATCTTGTCAGCGTCGCCCCACACGCCCTCTTCCTTGTCGGCCAGTACGGCGTCGTCCTGCCAGCTGTCCCACAGCTTCTGTGCCACCTCGATGAACTCGGCGGCGCGCTCGTACCGGATCGCGTGGGCGGGCTGGTCGTCCACGCCAAAGTTGCGGGCGGCGTCCGGTCCTGCCGTGGTCACCACGTTCCAGCCGGCCCTGCCGTCACTGGCCCAGTCAACGGACGCGAAGCGGCGGGCCAGGTTGAACGGTTCGTTGTAGGTTGTGGAGGCAGTGGCGATCAGCCCGATGCGCTCGGTGGCACCCGCGATGGCCGTGAGCAGCACGGTGGGTTCCAGCTTGCCGGCAGGGCGTCGGCCCACTTCACCGAACAGGACGGGGGAGTCGGCGAAGAAGATAGAGTCCAGCTTGCCGCGCTCGGCGGTGCGGGCCAGCTTCTTGTAGTGCTCCACGTCCGTGCTGGCTTGGGGATCGCTCTCCGGCAGCCGCCACGATGCTTCGTGGTGGCCTGTGCTCATGAGGAAGGCGTTGAGGTGGAGTTGGCGGGGGGATGGGTGCTTCGATGTCATGACGTGCTCCTTGCAGGTTGGGTTAGCGGCCGACGGCGGCCGGTTCAGTAGTGTGCGCGGCCTCCACGCCCAGCGCATTGAGAAGGTCGCGGCGGAGGGCTTCATGCCCCGCGGCATCGGCGGATGAGCGGATGGCCGGCGACACCGTGCGGACGGTGGCGATCCGGCCGTGGTCCAGGACCACGATCCGGTCCGCCAGTGCGATTGCCTCGTCCACGTCGTGCGTGACCAGCAGGACGGCGGGCCGGTGGGCTGCCACCAGGTCCTGGAGGAGCCCGTGCATCCTGATCCGGGTCAGTACGTCCAGGGCGCCGAAGGGCTCGTCGGCCAGCAGCAGCTGCGGTTCGCGGACCAGGGATCGGGCCAACGCCACGCGTTGCTGTTCACCGCCGGAAAGCTGGTGCGGCCATGCTTTTTCGCGTCCGGCGAGCCCCACTTCGGCGAGAGCCTTGCGGGCCCGGGCGTCGGCGTCGTGCTCGCGGACGCCCAGCGTGACGTTGCCCAGGACCGTGTCCCAGGGCAGCAGCCGGGAGTCCTGGAAGACCACGGAGACGCGGTCCGGGACGCTGATCACACCGCTGCCGCGCACGTCGTGGTCCAGTCCGGCGAGGGCCCGCAGCAGGGTGCTTTTGCCGCAGCCGCTGGGACCGAGCAAGGTCACGAACTCGCCGGGGGCGATGTGCAGGTCCACGCCGTCCAGGACAGTTTTAGTGCCGAAGCTGCGGACCAGTTGCCGGATGGAGACGGCGCCTGTGGACGACGCCTCGGGTGCGGGTGGGGGTGCGGGTGCGGCGGCGGTCAGCCCGCCAGGGTGCGCTGCCATGAGAGGGCCTTTCGTTCAATGAAGCGGACAATGCCGTCGGAAAGGAGGCCGAGGATGCCGTATACCGCAAGGCCCAGGACGATAATGTTGGTTTGGCCGTAAGTGCGCGCGAGCTCCATCATGTAGCCGATGCCGCTGGTGGCGTTGATCTGCTCCACCACCACCAGGGACACCCATGCGCCGGTTACCGCGAAGCGCAGGCCCAGGAAGAATCCGGGAAGGGCTCCCGGGAGGACCACTTTGCGGATGAATCCTGTCCGGGTAAGGCCTACGGTCCGGGCGAGCTCCACGAAGCGCAGGTCGATGCCGCGCAGCCCCGCGTGCGTCTGCAGGTAAACCGGAACGAAGACGCCCAGGGTGATGGTGAGGACCTTCATGGTCTCGTCGATGCCGAACCAGAGGATAAGCAGCGGGATCAGGGCCAGGCCCGGGATGGCGCGCTTGATCTGCACTGGGCCGTCGATCAGCGCCTCGCCCACCCGGCTCAGGCCGGACAGCAGGGCGAGGGCGGCACCCACCACGATGCCGAAAAACAATCCCAGGCCTGCGCGCTGGGCTGAGATAGCCAGGTTTTCCTGGAGGCGGCCGTCGGCGATCAGTTCGCCGGCAGTGGCCACCACAGTCCAGGGTTCGGACAGGATCCGGGGGTCGAGGAGCCCTGTGGCGGAGGAGACTGCCCAGAGCAGCAGCAACGCGGACGGACCCACCCAGGCGAGCTGCCGGCGTCGTCCCGGCCCCAGCTTCTTCGTTGCGGGCCGCACATCCCGGCGCCCTGCCGGCGTTTGATCCTGGGGCGCCGCCAGCACGGGATGATCCAGCACGGCGCTCATGCGGCGCCCGCCTTCCCGGCGGAAGCGAAGGCAGTGCCGGCGACGGCTTCGAAGCGTGTGTCGTAGAGGTCCGCGGCTTGGAGCTGCGGTTTCTTCTGTTCACGGGCCAGCAGGTCGATGGTTTCCTGGTGCCGTGCGATGGGCTCGGTCCAGGACGTGGGGATGTCACGCTTGCCGGTGGCGTCGATGAGGTACTGGCCGTCCTCCCGCGAGAGCCCCTGGTCCTTGACGTAGTAGCCTTCCAGCCACTCGGCCGGGTGGTCCTCAATCCAGCGTTGCGCCTTGCCCCAGACCGTTGCGTACGCGGCAAGCGCGGCGGCCTTGGCGGGGTCCGCCAGGACTTTCGCGGGGGAGTAGAGGAGGCTGGGATCGTCCCGCAGGCCGTGGCGGATGGTGGCGCCGCCGTCGCCCCTGTATTTAGCCAGGTAGCGCTTGATCTGCACGCCGCCCAGCGGCGCCGCGTCCACCTGCCTGCTGGCCAGCGCTGTGGCGTAGGCGTCCCCTGTGCTGGGCAGTTCCACGAGCTTGACGTCTTCCTGCTTGAGCCCGGCCTTGTCCAGGATGCGCAGCACCAGGGCACCCTGTGCCTGCCCCGGGCTGTAAGCCACCTTCCTTCCGCGCAGCTCTTCGAGCTGAGTGACCCCGGCTCCCGGGGCCACTCCCAACTCATAGATGGGATGGTTCACGGCGTCCTGCCGGTAGCCGGCCGCAATGATGCGCACGTCCAGGCCGGTCCAGGTCGCGTGGATGGGTGGAATGTCCGCCACGGAACCTACGTCCAGGGCGTTGGCGCGGAAAGCCTCGGTGGTCTGCGGACCGCCGGAGATGTTGGCGAACTCCACGGTGAAGCCGTTCAGCTCCTTGACCAGGCCGGACAGTTCCAGTGCCACTTTGATGCTGGGATCACCCACCTTGATGGTGGTTCCGGCAGGAACTGAGGTGGCCAGCGGTTCCAGCGCGCTTTGGCTGATGCGCTGGCTGCCGGCGGTGGCGGCTCCTCCGCAGGCGGACAGGAGTCCAACGGCCGGAACCGCCAGGAGTGTGGCCAGGGCGTGGCGGCGGGTGACGGCAGGAACGCCCGGACTCGAACTGGGCGGGGATGGTGGGAAGGACATGGTATTCCTTTCGGGGAAGATTCCGGGTACGACGACGGCACCCGGGTGCGTGTCCGGGTGGACGTGGGAGGTGGATGGGTCCGCCGGTCTGGCAGGGTGCGCGTGGTTCGGCGGTGCTTGCCGAGTGGCAATGCGAGTGATGCGTTCGGCCTGGCCGGTGCCGTGAAAACACCTAAACATGGCGCGCGGGGCGTTGGCCAGCGTCACGCAACGGACGCTAAACACGGCGAAACGGCGCTACTCAGGGCGCCATCCTGGAGACAAACCGGGCAACCCGGCGCCACGAACTGCAACAGTGGTTAAGCCAAGCGCAATGGAAGTTAACGTGCCTCGACGTATGCGTTGCAGGGATTCTGCCCCCCCTTGCAGGGACGTTCTAGGCGCGGACCTGCCCCCGCGCTGACTCAGCGATGTTTTCCGTGGCCGCCCACGAAGCCAGGAGCTTGAGGGCTTCGGCGGACGGGCTGCCGGGGGTGGCCGGGTACACGGTAAGGGTATGGCCGGGGTCCTCTTCCAGCCCCAAAACCTGGTAGTTCAGCTCGAGCAGCCCCACCACGGGGTGCCGGAAAAGCTTGGTCCCCGCGTAGTGGCGGCGGACATTGTGCGCAGCCCAGAGCGTGCGGAATTCGTCACTGCGCATCGATAGTTCCCCGATGAGTTCGGCGATGCCCTTGTCGTGCGGATTGCGCCCGGCTTCGCGGCGGAGGATGGCCACGTTGGTGTTGGCCGCCCGGTCCCAGTCCGTATAGAAATTGTGGGCCCGCGGGTCCAGGAAGATGAACCGTGAGTGGTTGGCGGGCCGGGACGGGCTGCGGTACATGTCCGAGTACAGGGCGTAGCCCATGGTGTTGGCCGCCACGATGTCCATCCGGTTGTTGCCGATGAAGGCCGGCGCCTCCGTGATGGCGTCCAGGAGGTACTGCAGTTCCGGCCGGACCTTGGAGGGCGCCGAAGCACCGGCACCGGCCGCACGCCTGCGGCCCGAGGTGTTGGCCGCCCGGGCAAGGTCGTAGAGGTGGTCATGCTCCGCGCGGTCCAGTTCCAGGGCGTTCGCGATGGCATCGAGGACGCTGTCCGAAACGCCGCTTAGGTTTCCCCGTTCCAGCCGTGTGTAGTAGTCCACGCTGACCCCTGCCAACCGGGCCACTTCCTCGCGCCGCAGCCCCGGAACCCGGCGGCGGCCGCCATAGGGTTCGATGCCTGCCTGCTCCGGAGTGATGCGCCCACGGCGGGAGGACAGGAACTGTCGGACCTCGGCTCGGTTATCCATAGGGAACACGTTACGTCGGTGCGAACAACGCTAAGGAGGTTCTGCCAGAACCAGTTTCAGCAGAACCCTCGCTAACGGTTCCGCGGCCGGGTTTGATGGGATTGTCCGCTTTCAGCCTTTCACCCTTTGGAGGACCCAGCATGCGCGCCACCATCATGCACGCCCCCGGCGACGTCCGCGTCGAGGACCGCGCCAAGGCAGGCATCCAACAGCCCACGGATGCCGTCATCAAGGTTGTTGCCGCCTGTGTATGCGGGTCCGATCTGTGGCCCTACCGCGGTGCGGACACCCTGCACGAGCCCAGGCCCATGGGCCACGAGTACGTGGGGACCGTCGAAGAAGTGGGCGCTGACGTGAAAAGCGTGCAGCCTGGCCAATTCGTTGTGGGGTCCTTCTTTGCCTCGGACAACACCTGCGAGATCTGCCGCTCCGGCTACCAGACCGGCTGCGTGCACCGGCAGGGCGTGGGGGGCGCCCAGGCCGAGTACCTGCGCGTCCCGCTGGCAGACGGGACCTTGGTGGCCACCCCGGGCACGCCAGACGCCGGCAAGGTTCCGTCGCTGCTGGCCGCCTCCGATGTCCTGGGTACAGGCTGGTTTGCAGCCAAGGCGGCTGAGGTGGGCCCCGGCAAGACTGTTGCGGTGGTGGGCGACGGCGCCGTGGGGCTCTTGGGGATCCTGGCGGCAAAGCAGATGGGCGCCGAACGGATCATCGCCATGTCCCGGCACGCTGACCGGCAGGCGCTGGCCCGGGAGTTCGGCGCCACCGACGTCGTGGAGGAGCGCGGCGACGCGGGCGTGCAGAAGATCAAGGAGCTCACCGACGGGCTGGGAGCGCACTCTGTCATCGAAGCCGTCGGCACGCAGGAATCGATGATGCAGGCCATCCAGGCCACCCGTGCCGGCGGCCACGTCGGATTCGTGGGCGTATCCCATGACGTGGCGCTGCCCGGCCGCGAGCTGTTCTCCTCGCTCGTGCACCTGCACGGCGGCCCCGCTCCGGTCCGGGAGTACCTGCCAGAGCTGATCGACCTCATCCTGGCCGGTGACATCGAGCCCGGGAAGGTGTTCGACCTTGAACTCCCCCTGGACCAGGCCGCCGAGGCGTACAAGGCCATGGACGAACGGCGGGCCATCAAGGTGCTCCTCCGCCCGTGACCAGGTTCCGTCCAGGAACATCGCCAAAGGTAGGACTCGGAAGACCAGGCACAACAGGGCCACCCTTGCCCAGCCATTTCCGGGGTTTGCTTCGAACAACCCCGGTAGCATTTCAGATATCCCCCAACAGATCAGAGGAGAACCATGACTACCGTCAAGGCTTATGCATCCCCGTCCGCCACGGAGGACCTGGTGGCTACCACCATCGAGCGCCGCGAAGTGGGTCCCCACGACGTCCTGATCGACATCAAGTTCGCCGGCATCTGCCACTCGGACATCCACACCGTCCGCGGTGACTGGGGCCCGCAGCAGTACCCGCTGGTACCCGGCCACGAGATCGCCGGCATCGTCACCGAAGTGGGAGCCGAGGTGACCAAGCACAAAGTGGGCGACCGCGTTGGTGTTGGCTGTATGGTCAACTCCTGCCGTGAGTGCGTCAACTGCCAGAAGGGCGAGGAACAGTACTGCCTGAAGGGCAACGTTGGCACCTATGGTGCCGTTGACCGCGACGGCAGCATCACCCAGGGCGGCTACTCCACCCACGTCGTGGTGACTGAAGACTTCGTCGTGACCATTCCCGAGGGCATCGACCTCGACGTCGCCGCACCGTTGCTCTGCGCCGGCATCACCACCTACTCACCCCTGCGGCACTGGGGTGCCGGCCCCGGCAAGAATGTTGCCGTCGTCGGCCTCGGCGGACTGGGCCACATGGCCGTCAAGCTCGCCCACGCCATGGGCGCCGAGGTGACCGTCCTGTCGCAGTCGCTGAAGAAGCAGGAGGACGGCCTGAAGCTGGGCGCCGACCACTACTTCGCGACCAGCGACGAGAACACCTTCTCCGAGCTCGCCGGATCCTTTGACCTGATCATCAACACGGTCAGCGCCTCCCTCGACATCAGCTCCTACCTGGGCCTGCTGAAGCTCGACGGTGCCCTGGTCAACGTCGGTGCCCCGGCCGAGCCGCTTCCCGTCAACGCCTTCGCACTGATCGGCGGCCGCCGTTCCTTCGCCGGTTCCATGATCGGCGGGATCCGCGAAACCCAGGAAATGCTCAACTTCTGCGCCGAGCACGGCCTGGGCGCAGAGATTGAGGTCATCCCGGCCGAGAAGATCAACGAGGCCTACGAGCGCGTCCTTGCCTCGGACGTCCGGTACCGGTTCGTGATCGACACCGCCACCCTCTAAAGCACCACCCCGCTTCAAAGCGCGCGGCGGGCCGGCTCCCACAAGGGGCCGGCCCGCCGTCGTCCATTCCGGGCCGCTGTCAGGGCGCGAGGCTCTTCAGGATCGAAACCGCGGAACCTTCCATGGTTTGCCGGTAGTTGATGCCGGCCCACAGGTTCAGCCACTCAGGCTCTCCTGCCGCCGCGGCCGCGGCACGCAGGGGAGTGGTGAGGTGGTGGATTTCCGGATAGCCGTAAGGGGCGTCGCCGTCATGCCGGCGCATGAATTCGTTGTGCAGGCCGCGGGCATTGCGGCCGGAGAAGACGCGGGTGACGTCCGTGGTGGTGAAGTGTTCCGGCGCCGCCAGCGCAGCGCGGTGCACCGGCTTGGTTCCTGCTTCGTCGGCGCGCAGGAACGCCGTCCCGGCCTGGACCGCCACGGCGCCGACGGCGAGCGCGGCCCGGGTGTGGTCCGCAGTGGCGATGCCCCCAGCCCCGATGAGGGGAACCTCGAGGTCGGAAAGCTCGCCGAGGATCCCTCGGAGGGGCACCAGCGGCGGCGGCCCATCCGGCTTGAACGTTCCACGGTGGCCACCGGCTTCGGGGCCCTGCACGCACAGCGCATCCGCGCCGTCGGCAAGTGCACGAACCGCTTCTTCGCGGTCCGTGACGGTGGCTATCACATACACACCGCGCTTTTTCAGCGATTCCACCACGCCGGACTCGGGGAAGTCGAAGGTGAATGAAACGACCGGGGGTGCCAGGTCCAGCAATGCTTCGAGCTTGCCGTCCCAGTCGTCATCATCATGCTTCGGCTCTCCCAGCTTGACGCCGAAACGCTCGGCATCAGGAGCCAGCGACATGGCATATCGCTGCAGGTCGTCGTGACTGACAACCGGGGGCTGCGGTACGAACAGGTTGACGCCGAACGGGTGCTTGGTCTGCGACCTGACAGTCTCGATGTCTGTCCGCATCGCTGCAGCCGTCCGGTATCCGCCCGCAAGGAACCCCAGGCCCCCGGCGGCGCTGACTGCCGCGGCCAGTTGTGGGGTGGAGGGTCCGCCGGCCATGGGTGCCTGAATCACTGGCACGGCCAGCGACTTGAGACTGAATCGTTTGGCCTGGTGCTGGTTAGCCATTGCCCTCCCCGTCCTTCTGCGCTTACCTGACGAATGCTACGCCGGTCTGCGCGCCCGCAGGTAAGGAACGGACCCAGGGGTCAGTGCTGGCCGGCTTGGCGGCAGCAAAAAGGACGCGGACGACGCCGGGTGGATGCCGCCGTCGTCCGCGTCCTTAGCTTGGGCTGATTACAGCGCCAGTGCAGGCTCGTCCCCGCGCAGGCTCAGCGTGAAGGTGTTCGGTCCGCTGCAGTGCACTGCAATGCGGCAGGTGGTGGTGTTGTGGCGTGAGGAGAGCTCGGAGACCGCGGAATCGAGGGTCTCGTGCAGCGATGCCCGGTCCCAGATCTTCAGGGTCACGGATTCGGCAGTGTTAAACGTCATTGTTCAGTACTTTCCCTATGTCTTGCCGGTTTTAGGGCCGGCGGTGGCCTGTCCGCGCTCCGAGGGTCGGTGGCCTGCGCTCACCGGTGGGCCTCATTGCGTCACCAGGATGTCAAGGGCGGATGCAATCCGGCCCTGCCCCTCAATAGTGCCCGTGCGGACTGATAGGACTCAACCAAATCGACGTTTATTGCGAGTGAACCTCATCACTTGTGAGCCCGGCCACATTCGCCATTCGTAGAAGTGGCTATCTTAGGGAGATCCCTCGTAATCGGTCATCCGACCTCATCCGCGGCCAATTCAGTCATAGCCGTGGAGATCAGCTGCCCTTGGGCTGCCGGCAGGTGCAGCGCCTCGTTGAGGTAGGCGTCCAAGGACATCTCGTCGGCATCACCGCCGAGGCCGTAGTAGTAGGGCCAGAGCTTGATCAGCGGGAGCTTTCCATCGCGGAAACGCTGGGCCACTGCCCTCCGCTGCTCATCGGCTTCAAGCAGTCGATCCGGCCCGGCCGTCCCGTCGGCGCTCATTGCGGGCTTTCGTTCCCCAACAGGGTAAAAGCTGTATTCCTGGGGAGTGCGGCCGTATCGGCGCCCCGGCAGGAGTTCTCCCGTCGAAGGTCCGGATGCTTCCCGGAGGCTGTCGATGGATGGTTGCTGGCCACGAGGCTGGATCCTTGGTTGTCAGTGGAGATTAGTTCAAGGCTGGCGCCCGCCGCTCTCGGCGGGCCCTGGCATACAAGACCCGGAACTCCTGCAATCCGGAAATCTCTTACCTTCGACACTACTCTCCTCAGCGTATTTCTGGTAAGGGATGTCCTGGAACCCAGCTTCTGCAGCCTCCCCTTCATATTGCCTGCCTCGGATGTGGTGCCAAGGCATACGAAGAGGAGCTGAGAATACGTCAAGGGTGGATGTATACGGGGAGGTGAGGGTGATGGGCAGGAACAACAGCAGTGATATGCGTGCGGCCGCGCTTCGGGATCCCCTGCGCAGCTCAGGCGGGATGCATGAAGCCACGCGGTTGCAGCGGGGGATCGCCGAGTTCCTGCGGTTGCCCCTGCTCATCACTGCCGCCTTCTGTGTGGCAGGCGTGGGGGTCGCAGTACTGGATGCCTCGGCCAGCGGCAGTGCGGATTTGCGTTCCCTCGCCGAGGTCGTGGTGCCGGAGAAAGGTGCAGTTGATTTTGTTGCCGCGGTTGCCACCAGCCTCCTTACAGTCACTTCCATTACGTTTTCGGTGCTCTTGCTGGCAGTGCAGCAGACTGCAAGTTCCCTGACTCCAGTGGTGCTGGACCAGTTTCTGAGGCGCAGGCCCAACCAGGCATACTCCGGGTTTTTCGTAGGCGCATCTGCCTTCACGTTCCTGGTCTTGGGACTTGCCCGGGAAGATCCGGCGCCTGTTTATGGCGCATCCGTCACGCTGCTACTAACTATTGTTGCCCTGGTTGTCCTGCTCATGCTGATCCACGCCACGATTGACCAAATGCGTCCGGAGTCCGTGGTGCGTTCAATCCATGAGCTTGCCCTTGAATCCCGTGAAACCGAACTGCGGTTGCTCGCCAGCACCCGGGTGGACCGGAAAAACGGGCACCGGGGCGCCTGAACGGCTGGTAAAGGTGCTCGACAGCGGCTACGTGGTGACCATTGACTTCCAGAAGCTGGCTCGCGTGGCGGGCTCCCTCGGCGTCGAAGCGGAGGTCCTCATCGACGGCAGGCTGGGTGAGTACCTTGTGTTTGGTGACGTCGTCGCTCGCCTGGTGGGTGCAGGGCCCGATGACGATTCCCACGATGCTGACGCTCTGTCGGCTTTTGGCATTGATGATGTCAGGGACGTGAATGCCGAATCGGGGTATGCGCTGGATCAACTGGAAAACATTGCCTGGACAACGGGCACCAGCGCGGGCCAGAGCCCCAACACTGCGATCGTGGCGATCCGGTCCCTCTCGGATTTGCTCGGGCGCTGGCTCGTCAGCGGCGAGCGGGACCGGTCCGACCGGTCGAAGCAAACGGAGGAACTTCCCATCGTCTATACAGACGGCGCGGTGGCCCGAGGCCTGTCAGGCCTGTCCAACCTCGTGATTGGGAGCGCTGAGTCCCGGCAGGTTCAGACCTGCGCCGAGTTGGTCCGGTCCTTTGCCCGGTTGGCACCCCGCCTGCACAAAAGTGACCTCCTGGACTTCCAGTCAGCGATGGATGCGTGCATGCCTGCCGTCATCCAGCATCCGGAGGTACCTGTGCTCCGCAGCGCGCTGGAGGAATTGAAAGGTGCGCTGCTCGCTGCCGGACTCGATCCCGGCAAGCTGGAACAGGCCCAGGAAGCCCTCCATTCCTCCTTCGAGCGCATGATGCCCAAACCATCAGATGAGCCCGAAGCTGCCGCGCTTCCGCGTGGACTCAAGTAAGCTTGGCGAATGTCGAGTTCATCGGAGAATGAATCTGTGCAGGAACTTCAAAGTATTCTGGTGGGCTCCGAGAATGGGGTGGAATTCCTGTCCGGGCTGTCGCGCCTTGCGGCGGCGGCGGTGTCCGAAGCTGCCGGGGACGATATTCAGTGCGCAATCACGCTTAAGATAAAGCGCCGGCCTGCAACTGCCGCCGGCAGTAGCGCACGGGCAATTACCTTGGATCATATCGAGCAGGAGTTGGGTGACGGACCCTGCGTCCGGGCGCTCAAGGAGATGGCCCCCGTGATTGTCGACGACGTCGAGAGGGACCCACGGTGGCAAACACTGAACCGTAGGCTGGCTGAGAATAATGTCCGGAGTACTCTCGGTGTGCCACTGGAGATCAGTGGCGATGCCAGTGCCGCACTGAACTTTTTTGCCACGAAACCCGGGGTGTTCACGGCTGATGTCTACGACAAAGCAGTGGGTTTCGCCGCTGCCGCCCACAACACCTTGAACCTTTCGGTGCGTATCAACAACGCGCAGAACAGGGCGGACGACCTCGAAGCTGCCATGCAGAGCCGGACGGCCATCAACTTGGCGTGCGGCGTGATCATGGCGCAGAACCGCTGCTCACAGGAGGAAGCCATGGCAATCCTGACCAAGGTCTCCAGTAACCGCAACCGGAAGCTCCGGGACGTGGCCAGCGAGCTGATTGAGCAGCTGTCAGGCAGCACCGCCAAAACCCATTTCGACGGATAGCTGCTCTACCGGGAGCCCGGTTCCAAGCAGGTCATCCTCCTGAGCGGACAGACACCACGGCGCCGCCGTTATTGCGTTGGAGGTCCCAGCAGTTGCCGGTGCCGATTACCCTGTAGTCCTGGTCTCCCGCGCGGTCCAGCACCACTGCCGTATTCTCGTCGATGGCCAGTGCCCGCTCCGTGAGGCTGGCTGCGACGGCACCGGCCGCCCGGCTCAACGTGCCGGCCTGGGCGGCATGCACGTCCACCGAGAACGGGACCAACCCCAGCCCTTCGCGGAAGTCCACGGAGTCCAGGCCTTCAGAGCACTCCGCCCCGCAGACCTCCACCCCGTTGATCCGGTATCCGCCGATCAGGGCCCGCTGAGGCGCTACCATCGCCCCCGCGGAAAACCCGAGGTAGGGCACCCCGGCGGTGACGAGTTCGGCAATGGCGCCCGCCACGGGCTGGAGGCCCTCCCAGTAACCGGGCGTCAAGCCACCACCCACCACCAGGCCGTCCAGGCCGGCAAACGCGGCGGGATCCGCAGGTGTTCCTGCCCGCAGCGGGACGACAACGATGTCACACTCGATCCGGGCCTGAAGTGGTTCCGTGTACGCGTCCACAACGTCCTGCAGGTTTCCAGCCGCAGAATGCACAGCGACGACAATCCGGGCAGTCCCGCCCTGGCCCGCACGTTTCCGGACCTCGTCAGTGAACCGGTCAAAGACCTGCGGAAACACCAACGGATCCGGGCCCGCTCCGGCAAGGAAGATGCTCATGAGCCCCAAGATACCGGTACGTTCGGACGTCTTCCGATGTTTGCCATGTATTCCGCAAACCTATTGACCTCGGGGCCGCTCACGACTAACGTACAACCACATGGTTGTATATCAGGTCGAGTCTGAACTGGACCGCCTCTTCCAGGCGTTCGCCGACTCCACGCGACGGGACATTGTCCGCCGCGTCACCGTCGGCGAGTACTCCGTCTCGGGACTGGCAGCCCTCTACGCCATGAGTTTTGCCGCCGTCCAAAAGCATGTGGCGGTGTTGGAGCGCGCATCGTTGGTCACCAAGGAGAAGCGCGGAAGGGAGCAGATCGTGCGGGGCAATCACGAAGGACTGCAAAAAGCCCGGCGGCTGCTCGACGAATATGAACAGATCTGGCGGCAGCGCGCCGCCAGGATGGCAGACATTCTCGCTGAAGGTTAGGAAGGCATTGCCATGACAGTCATCAGTACGGATAAGAACGTCGAGGCCCTGAGCCTCACCCTCGTTGCCGAGTTCGACGCCGGAGTCGACCGCGTTTGGCAGCTCTTCGAGGACCCTCGGCAGCTGGAGCGCTGGTGGGGCCCGCCCACCTACCCCGCCACCTTCCATCACCACGACTTCGTGCCCGGTGGCAAGGCCAGCTACTACATGACAAGTCCGGAAGGGGAAAAGTTCCACGGCTGGTGGGAGTTCACCAGCATCAACGCGCCGAGCCGGCTCGAGTTCAACGACGGCTTCGCAGACAGCGACGGCAACCCGACGGGCGAGCTGGGCATCTCGCACGCAACCGTGAGCCTGGAGCCGCTGGGGGAGCGGACCCGCATGACCATCCTGTCCACCTTCGAATCTGAGGAGCAGTTGGAGCAGATGATGGCGATGGGCATGGAAGAGGGCCTCAAGGAGGCCGTCGGCCAGATCGACAGCATCCTCGCCGAGCACGCCAACGCCTGAATCCACATCGCACCGCCACAAACCCCTCTGCCTGTGCCACGGCGTCAGGGGGGCGGACGACGCCGGGATGTCCCGCCGTCGTCCGCCCAGCCTGGGCGTTGAACGTGTCAGCCGCCCGCTGAATACTGGAAAGTGGGGATTGAGCGAGGGAAGGCGGTGGCAGCGATGAGCGGCGGCGCAGGGAATTACCGGAAGCGGCTGGAGCGGGCGGCCGAGCTGCGTTCCTACCGCGGCGCCGGCATCAGTGCGGAGGAGGAAGCGGAGCTTGACGCCCTCGACGCGAAGGAACGGGAAAAGCGCAAGAAGGTCAGCGACGCCGCGCGCGCGGAATACCTGGTTCGGGATGCCATGGCACAGGGGAAGTTCGACAACCTCAAGTACGCGGGCAAGCCAATACCCGGCCTCGGCGAAACCTACGATCCCGACTGGTGGGTCAAAGGGCTTATCCAACGCGAAAACATCAGCGGCCTGGGCCCGGCCGCCATCCTGCTGCGCACCGAGGACGCCGAGCTTGATGCAAAGCTGGACGCCCAGTACACGGAGCAGCAGGTCCGGGACATCCTGGTGGACTTCAATCGCCGGGTGATCGACGCCCGGCGCCAGCTGCAAGGCGGCCCGCCCGTCATTACCAAGACCCGTGACGTCGAGGAGGAAGTGCTGCGCTGGCGCGGCCGGCGCGCGGCACGGGTCGAGGAGGCTCCCGCCGAGCCGGAGCCGGAGCGCTCCTGGTGGAAACGGCTGTGGAAGGGGACGGGCTAGTAGGAGGGGTTGCTCTTCTCGAACAGCTCGCACGCGTCGTTGTAGTACCTGTCCGTCTGCCCGCGGTGGCTCATGCCGATCCTGGTGCACACCCGCTGGGACGCTTTGTTGGCAGGGTTGGTTACGGCAACGACCCGTGGAAGGCCGCTCTCGAACGCATAGCCGAGGACCACGTGGGCTGCTTCGGTTGCATAGCCCTTCCCCCAGTGGTCCGGGTGGAAGTGCCAGCCGATCTCTGTGTCGCCCGAGGGCTGGAGCGGCAGTTCCCTGCCCGACGCCGGGATGGCCTTGAGGAGCAACGTCCCGGTGAGTCGGACCCCGTCAGGCGTGGGCTGTCCGGGCTCTGTCTGGAGGGGCTCGGGCTGGGCCGTAGCCTTCAGCTGGACAGCCCAGATCGCGTGGACGGGGTGGTCAATCCCGCGCCATCTGTGGATGAGTTCCGCAGCCTCGGCCATGCTGGTCATGACGCGGGGCTTGGTGCCGATGAATCGCTGCACCTCCCAGCGCGAGTAGAGGTCAAGTACGAATGCCGCGTCTTCCGGCTCCCACGGGCGCAGGATGAGCCGCTCAGTCTCGAGGATCGTCACGCCACCCATGGTGCCAGAGGGCTTAAGGCTTGTAATTGGGGTTGGGCCCGATCATCGAAGCGGGCGGCGGTGCAAACTGGCCGGCGGGATAGAGGGGCGCCACCTTGAGCATGTAGTTGGCCCATTGAGGTCCAGCAATCATGTACCCGTCAAGACGCGGGTAGAAGGTGCCATTGATCGTCACGTTCTGGCCTGCGCGTTTTTGGCCTTCCAGCGCATCGCCGAAGAAGGAGGCGGTCACCAAACCGGTGGTGTATCCCACCACCCAGGTGGACCCGTTGTTGTTGGATGTGCCGGTCTTGGCTGCCGTGGGAACCTTGTCCTGCACTTTGGGGTTGATCCAGACGCCCGAGCCCTTCTTCAGGACATCCTGCAGCACGGAGTTAACGCCTCGGGCCACGTCCGGTTTAACCGCACCATGGCAATCCGGCGCCTGGGCCGGTAGCTTGGCTCCGGCAGCATCCTTGATGTCCACCAGTGCAATCGGTGCACAGAACTGGCCCTCCGTGGCAAAGGTGGCGAAGGCATTTGCCAGCGTGAGGGGGGCGACGCCGGTGCCGCCCAGCAGGTTGCCCAGCTGGTGCATGTTGACCGGGCTGCTATCCAGGCCGCTGTGCAGGCCCACGGAGTCCACCATCTTTTGGATGCCGCAGAAATCCAGTTGGGAAGCCGAGGCGAAGGTTGCGGTGTTGATCGAGTTGTACAGGCCGTAGTTGACGGGCATGGGCCGGTAGAACCCGTCTTCCGCATTCTGCAGGTCATCGGCTGCACCAAGGGCAGGGTTTGCCTGGGCTGTGCTGTAAGCCCCCAGCACCTTTCCGCAGCTGTCCTTCCAAGGGAACCCCAGCGGGTAGACCCGGCGCGAGGCATCCACTTCCGCAGTCAGTGTCTTGCCCTCGTTGAGCCACTCCGCAAACGTGAAGGGCTTCATGGTGGACCCCGGTTGGAACCCGCCGGCTCCGTTGAGGTCATTGCCCTGCGCGTCCTTCGCATCCACGTTGAAGTTCAGGTTGGTATCGAACTTGCCGGGCTGCGGAAGGAATACGGTGTTCTGGGCCATGGCCAGGATCTTGCCGCTGCCGGGCTGGATGCTCACCAGTGACGCTGCCCAGTGGTCCGGGTTCGCGCCCGCAGTCCCGTCCACCTGGGCCTGGGCGGCTGCTTGAAGCCTGCTGTCCAGCGTGGTGACGATGGTAAGGCCACCGCGGTACAGCCGCCGCTCTCGTTCAGCCTCGGTGGGCCCGTAGGCGGGGTTGTTCAGGATGAGATGGGAGATGTAGTCGCAAAAATAGGGGGCCATGCTGGCATTCGCGCAGCCCTGCTGTTGCGGCGTGATTTTCAGCTGGACGGGCGCGGCAACGGCTTCGTCATGCTGGGCCTGGGAAATCTTGCCCAGGCGGAGCATCTCGTCCAGCACCTGGTTCCGGCGCACCTTGGACTTGTCCGGGTTAGTGGCCGGGTTATACAAAGTGGGGCTATAGACCAGTCCGGCCAGCAGCGCGGCCTGGGGAAGGGTGAGGTCTTTAGCTGTGGTGCTGAAGAAGTAGCGGGCCGCGGCTTCTATGCCGTAAGCATTGCTGCTGAAGAACACGATGTTGAGGTAGCCCTCGAGGATCTGGTCCTTGGTGTACTTCTTCTCCAAGGTGATGGCCAGCTTCATCTCCCGCAGCTTGTCGCCGAGGTTCTTCTGCCCGTTCAGCACCACGGCGTCCGGCCTGTCCTGCGAGAGCTGCGCCTCGTTCAGTACGTTGGTCACGTATTGCTGCGTGATGGTTGAGGCGCCCTGCTCGCCGCCCTTGGTCAGGTTGGACACCAGTGCCCGCAGAATCCCCTGCGGGTCCACGCCCGCGTGCTCATAGAACCTGCTGTCCTCGATGGCGACGATGCCGTCCTTGATGAAGGGGGACATCTGGTCGAGGGGCACCTTCACGCGGTTCTCCGCGTAGAAGGTGGCGATCTCCTGTCCGTCGGAGGTGAGGACTTTCGTGGCCTGCGACGGCGGCTGGACCGTCAGCTCCGAAGGAAGGCTTTCAAAGAAGCCAATGGAGGAACTGACACCCATCCCCGCGGCTGCCACCGCCGGCACCACCAGGCTGGCCGCCAATATCCCACACATGATGCTGGCGGCAAGGAATCCCAAGATCCTTGACATGGCCCTGCCAGAGCCGCGCCTGCGCTTCCGCTTCTTCACCATTCCTCAGCCCTCGTCCTCGAAGGTGGGACCAGAATACGCTCATGCCAGGAACTGAAACAGGTGCGGAAAGGTCAGGATTTGGTCACGGCAAACCGTTGACGGGCGATAGTTACCGACATATCGTTAACTATCGCTGCATAGGGCAGTGACACCTACGGATTGGAAGGACGATGCCACCATGAAAGGCATATTCGACGATAAACAGCCCGGCCCCGAATTCAGCAAGGGACGCTTCGAACGCGGGAGGGGCCGCAGGGGACCGCACGGGCACAGGGGTCCCGGCTTCGGGCCGGGCTTCGGGCCCGGATTCGGCCCCGGTTTTGGACCCGGGTTCGGTCCGGGTTTCGGCCCCGGCTTCGGACGGGGCGGCCGGCGGGCGAGCCGCGGCGACGTCCGTGCAGCCATCCTCTCGCTCCTGGCAGAGGCGCCGTCAAATGGTTACGGACTGATCAAGACCATCGCCGCAAAGACCGGGGGAATGTGGCGGCCGAGTCCCGGGTCCATCTATCCCACCCTCCAGCAGTTGGTGGACGAAGGCTTGATCGAGGCTCTTAGTGAAGGCCGGGGAACCGAGTTCGCTTTGACGGATGCGGGCAGGGCCTACGTGGCGGAACACGCAGAGGAAATGGAGAACGCTTGGAATGCTGAACCGGACAGTGCGGACAGGGACTTCCACCAAAGCATCATCAAGCTGATGGGCGCCATCCACCAGTTCCGCACAGGCGTCTCGGAGGAACAGCGGGCTGCGGCTGTGGAGAAGATGGACGAAACGCGGCGCGCGCTCTACAAGATCCTTGCGGACTAGCTCCTACGCGAAGGAGTCTTCCTTGGCGTGACGTTCGGCGGGGGCTGCCGCCGGGGCGGCTGCATGGTGGCCCAGCATGTGGCTGAGGCTGCTGAAACCGGAGCCCATCTCTCCGAATGCGTAGGCAGTCTCGGCGTGCTCGGACAGGTCCACACCGGCGGTTTCCGCCTCGTGGCTGACGCGGAAGCCCACCGCCTTGTTAATAACCCGGGCAATGATCGCCGTTCCGATTCCGGACAGCAGCAGGGTGATGACCACGGCGGCTGTCTGGGCGATGAGCTGCTGGACGCCGCCGCCGTAGAAGAGGCCGCCGCCCTGGCCGTCCACGGGCAGGGCGATGAAACCCAGCGAAAGGGTACCGATCAGGCCGGCGCCCAGGTGGACACCCACCACGTCCAGCGAGTCGTCAAGGCCAAAGCGGTACTTGAGGTCCACGAAAACGCAGCAAGCGGCACCCGCCACCAGGCCCAGGCCGATTGCTGCCACCGGGCTGATGTTGGCGCAGGAAGGAGTGATGGCAACCAGGCCGGCGACAACGCCGGATGCGGCGCCCAGAGAAGTGGGGTGCCCGTGGCGGACCTTTTCGGTGACCAGCCAGCTCAGCATGGCGGCACAAGGGGCCACCAGGGTGTTGATCCAGATGAGGCCGGCCTGTTCGACGCTGGTTGCCGCACCGCCGTTGAAGCCGAACCAGCCAAACCAGAGAATGGCTGCGCCCAGCATGATGAAAGGGATGTTGTGGGGGCGGTGGTTGGGGTCCTTGGCGAAGCCGTGCCGCTGGCCAACGATGACGGCCAGCACCAGGGCTGCCGTTCCCGAACTGATTTCGACGACGGCACCGCCGGCAAAGTCGATGACCTGGCCGAAAATCTGGGTGACGGCCCCGCCGGCGCTCATCAGCCCGCCGCCCCAGATCATGTAGGCAAGCGGGCAGTAGATCGCCGTAATCCACACCGGTACGAACAGTGCCCAGGCGCTGAACTTGGCGCGGTCCGCGATGGCGCCGCTGATCAGGGCCACGGTGATGATGGCGAACGTCGCGCTGTAACCGGCCTTAAGAAGATCTGGTGAACCCATCAGGTTCTGCAGGCCGAAGCTGGTGAAGGGATTCCCAAAAAGTCCCAGGACGCCGTTCCCGGTGGTCATCGAGTAGCCCCAGAGAACCCACACCACGCCAACGATTCCTGCCGAGATGAAGCTCATCATGATCATGTTGAGCGCTGCCTTGGCGCGCGTCATGCCGCCGTAGAAGAGGCCAAGCCCAGGGGTCATCAGCAGTACCATTGCGGCCGAAATCATCAGCCAGACGTGTTGGGCAGTGATTTCCACTGGCGGGTCCCTTCGCAACGTGAATGTGGTGCAGGGCCCGATTGGCCCCGGAGCATTTCCCCCGGGATCCATTTTTGGCGTCGCGTGTTTCAGCTAATGCCGCTTAAAGTTGCGCCCACGTTACACAAATCGCTCCCGCGTGAAGTTCACGTATCGGCCATGTTTCAGGAATGTAAACGGCGCCTGCGAAACGCCGCGGCAGTAAGGGCAACAGCCCCTTCAATTCACCGCCGCCACAGGCCGCGCATCCCGTGGAAGGTGAGAACCGCCGTCGTACGCTCCTTTTGGCTTTTGTTTCAAAGCCATGAACGGCACCTCACGTCTTAGAACTGCCGGGCGTTGGCCAGGACCGGCAGCGTGGCCCGTACGTCATCAACGGTTGAGGGCTCAATATCGACGACGGCCAGTTCGGGTTTTCCGCCAAGTGCCACCAGTGCCTTGCCCAAGGGTGTGACCACAGCGCTGTGGCCGATTCCAGTGGGTGCCGTTCCGGCCGGGCCCGCGCCGGCCGTTTGGGGGTCGCCCTGGCCGCAGGCAATCACGAAGGTGGTGCTGTCCAGTGCCCTTGCGCGCACCAGCAGGTCCCACTGCTCCGCCTTGCCTTCGCCGGCGCCCCAGGAGGCGCACACGATGTTTACCTGCGCGCCCGCGTTGGCGTTGGCGGTGAACAGGCCCGGGAAGCGGACGTCGTAGCAGGTGGCCAGGCCGAACACGGTTCCGTCCAGCTCGAAGGTCACGGGTGCTTCCCCCGCGTCCACTGTTTCTGACTCGGTGAAGCCGAAGGCGTCAAAGAGGTGCACCTTGTCGTAGGACGTGTCCACTCCGGGGCCGGTGACCAGCAGGGTGTTGCGGACCCGCCCGTCCCTGCCAGGGGTGAACATGCCGGCCACGATCACAATGTCAAGATCCTTGGCGATCCGCCGGACCTCGCTGGCCCAGGGCCCGTCGAGCGGTTCGGCAATGTCTTTAAGGGAGTGGCCAAAGGCACGCATCGTCGCCTCCGGGAACACCACCAGCCTTGCGCCGGCATTCTTGGCCTGGGCTGCGTAGTCCCATACCAGTTCGAGGTTGGCGGCGGTGTCCGCGCTGCTGATGATCTGCGCTACTGCGATACGCATGGAAAACTCAATCTGTTCGGTGAAGGGAAAACAGGTGCCCGGGCCAAGCCAGCCCGGGCACCAGGGACAGTCCGGCTGAGGCTACTGCCTGTAGCCCTCGACCTCGCTGATGGGGCGTGCCTCGGCGTCGTTCGGGTTTTCGCCTGATTCCTTCTTGGCACGCCGTTGGCGCAGCAGGTCCCAGCACTGGTCCAGGCTCTCTTCCACGTGCTTGAGCCGTGCCTGGTCCGGCGCCTGCCCGTCTCCGCTGCCCTCGCGCAGCGAGTGCTCCTCCTCCACCAGGGCCTGGATGTGAGTCAAAATATCCTGATCATTCATGGCTTCCCCTTCCTCGGTCCGGTCCCCTTCAGCGTACGTATCAGGTGCTGAAGCCACCAGTCCCCGCGCTGTACCATCAACTTCATGCCCACTGCGCTCGATATGGCAGGTCCCATCCTGGAAGTGCTCACCTGGTTGTGTCTGCCCGCCGGGTTGGGACTGCTCTTCTACACCGGATTCCTCCGCCGTTTCGTCCACCCCTGGGATGTGGCCGAGGCCGTGGTGTATTCCGATTCCAGCGGGGTGGGGTTCCGCTGGTTCGACCGGAAGCACCAGGTGCACAACGCACCCATGTCCCCCTACGACATCAGGGACATGGCCGTGGGGGACACTTTGCCTATCTACTACCATCCCAAGCGCCCCACCCAGTGGCAGACCGCCGTTCCCGAAGAGGCGGGCAGGACCGCGTCCGTCCTGGGACGTTGCCTGACCGCAATCGGCTCGGTGGCGTTGCTGGCCGGCTTCGTCCTGCCGATGTTCTAGGTTGCTGCCGGCCCCATGCCTTCAGCTAACGAGGACCACCACGATGCCCAGGCCGCCCAGGAGCACGCCTGCCAATGCGGTCCACAGCACGGCAGGGAGGTCCGCCTCGATGCTTTCGCCCGCCAGCCCGTGGGAGCGCTTCCGGTAGCGGCGGCGCTGGGTCAGGTAGATGGCAAGGGCGGCGCCGCCGGAAACCACCGGCAGTGCCAGGATGGGTGCTCCATAGGTGGGGAGCCAGCGCAGGAAGAAGGCGCTCGCCGTCACCAGTGCCAGCATGGTCCGGCCCCAGGCGAGGGCTGTGCGCTCCGGCTGCAGGCCGGGATCACCGTGGGGGCTTGGCGCGCGGGATGCCACGGGATCAGCGCCAGAGAACAAAGACCAGTACGACGGCGGCAGCCAAGGCGCCTGCCCCGGCCAGCAACGGCACAAAAAGCGGCAGGGGGAGAGGCGCTTTGTTGCGCATGCTGCGCTCCACGCGAAGCCACCGGACGGCAGCGCCGCTGCTGAGCATCATGCCCAGCAACAGCAGCAGGACGGCCAGGCCCTTCCGGACCGGCTCGATGAAGAGACCCGAAGTGAACGCCTCGATGGCGATTCCGCCCGCCAGCAGGGCGAGCGATGTACGGATCCAGGCCAGGAAGGTGCGCTCGTTCGCAAGTGTGAAGCGCGGGTCTGGTTCCTCGCCGCCGGGCAGCAGCCGTTCGGCCATCCTGCCGCGCTGCGGCACAGCCTCCGGCCTGCGCGGCTGCTCACTGTTGATCACCGGGCCAGTCTAACCGGGGCCGGAGCAGCGAACGGGAGCGGTGATTTGGAAACTAAGTAGGCTTCCTATTACCTTGGTTCCTGCCTCTCCGTTTGGCCCCCCAATCAAGCGGAGGGGCTTTCACCTTCAAGCTGCGTGGGCACGGGCGCCGGCTATCCACCGCTCCGCGGGGCGAACATGATCATGGCAACGCCTGCCAGGCACACCAAGGACCCTGCGATATCCCAGCGGTCCGGGCGGAAACCGTCAAAGGCCATTCCCCAGGCCAGGGATCCTGCCACGAACACACCGCCGTAGGCCGCGAGGATCCTGCCGAAGTGCGCGTCCGGCTGGAGGGTGGCCACAAAGCCATAGGCGCCCAAAGCAATCACGCCCAGCCCGGCCCACCACCAATCCTTTCCCTCCCGGACGGCCTGCCAGACAAGCCAGGCACCGCCGATTTCCGCGGCGGCGGCCAGCACGAACAAGACGATCGTCTTGAAAACATTGACGCTTTCTTCGGGGATACCCACGCAGTCATCATGCCAGCAGGGAATGTAGCCGCCGGCCGGAGGGTTGGGGCAGGTATGGAGCAAATCGGATTCCTTTCATTTGGCCACTGGGGTCCCGGCCAGGGTTCCCGCACCAGGACAGCGGCGGACGCGCTGCTCCAGGGGATCGAACTCGCGGTCGCCGCCGAGGAGCTGGGTGTGGACGGCGCGTTCTTCCGCGTCCACCACTTCGCCCGCCAGCAGGCGTCGCCGTTCCCCCTCCTGGCAGCCATCGCGGCCCGCACCAGCCGCATTGAAATCGGCACCGGCGTCATCGACATGCGCTACGAAAATCCGCTGTACATGGCGGAGGAGGCCGCAGCGACTGACCTGATCAGCGGTGGCAGGCTGCAGCTAGGCATCAGCCGTGGTTCACCCGAACCGGCCCGGGAAGGCGCATCAGCGTTCGGCTACCGCCCGCACCCAGGGGAAACGGATGCGGACATGGCCAGGCGCCACACTGAAGTCTTCCGCAAAGCCATCACCGGGGCCGGGGTTGCCCAGGCTGATCCCCGCTATGCCGGCGGTGCAACCGGCCTGCTTCCCATCCAGCCCCAGTCTCCCGGACTGGCGGAACGGATCTGGTGGGGCGCCGGAACCAGGAAAACCGCGGTTTGGGCGGCCGAACTGGGCATGAATCTGATGAGCTCCACCCTCCTTACGGAGGACACCGGGGTTCCTTTCCATGAACTCCAGGCCGAACAGATCCAGCTTTTCAGGGATGCCTGGGCGGCGGCAGGCCACGCCCACCAGCCAAGGGTTTCTGTCAGCCGCAGCGTCCTTCCCATCATTGATGAAGAGGACAACTACTACTTCGCCGGCAGCGCCCTCCGCGACGGGCGCGACCAGGTGGGCGTCATTGACGGCCTGACCGCCCGGTTCGGCAAGAGCTACGTGGGGCCGCCTGACCTCCTCGCGGAACAGCTCGCGGCCGATACCGCGGTGCAGGCGGCTGACACCCTGCTGCTGACGGTTCCCAACCAGCTGGGTGTGGACTTCAATGCCAAGCTGCTGGGCAACGTCGCGCAGTTCGTAGCCCCGGCCCTGGGATGGAGCCGATAGAACGCTGGGAACCTTTTGTGAGACCCAACCGTTACTCTTGAAGTGGGCGTGGGGGCTCCGCGCCCCTAACAGCAAGTGTGTGACTGCGGAACGGTCATATGACGGAGAGAGAGAAATATGGCTCGCGCCGCCCTAGGCTTTACCGCATGATCCGGCTACGTCAGCTGGCCCAAGCGGCCTCGGTCCTCACCACACCCCTGGCGCCTGAGGACGTCCTGGCCCTGTTCAACCCTGTTTACTCGGCGCGCCAGCTGCGCGGCGTGGTCACCCGGGTGGTCCAGGAGACTGCCCAGTCCGCCACCATCTTCTTCCGCCCAGGCCGCGGCTGGAAGGCGCACCTTGCAGGACAGTGGGCCCGGATCGGCGTCGAACTCGACGGCGTCCGCCACTGGCGGTCCTACTCGCTCAGCGCTCCTGCCGGCAAGGACCCCGCCATCACTGTCACCGACGTCGGCGCGGTCTCCGGCACCCTGGTCCGGACCACCAAGCCCGGCGACGTCCTGTTCCTCGCCCCGCCGCAGGGTGACTTCGTGCTCCCCGAGCACCCGCGCCCCCTGCTGATGATCACCGCAGGCAGCGGCATCACTCCGGTGATGTCCATGATCCGCACGCTGGTGCCGCGGCGTCCGGATGCCGATGTCGTGTTGGTGTATTCAGCCCGCACGGCCGCCGACAGCCTTTTCCGGGAGGAACTGGCCGAACTCGCCGACCAGTTCCCCAACTTCCGTTTGGCGCACTGGTACACCGGCGAACAGGGCCGCATGGACTTTTCCAGCACGAGGGAGCTGGACGAGATCTGCCCCGACTGGAAGGACCGCGCCGCCTACGCCTGCGGCCCGGACAGCTTCCTGGACGACGCCGAAGCCCTCTGGAAGCGCGCGGCACTCACCACCCGCGCCCCGGGCACGGATGTCGCGGTGGCCGGAGATGCCGGCAACCTGATGATCGAACGCTTCAACACCACCTTCAACGCCGGAGTAGGGCACGACGGCGGCCTGGTCACCTTCGAAGCCTCGGACCGGGAGGTGGAGGCCGACGGCGACACCCCCATCCTGGACATCGGGGAGGACGCCGGGGTACTGATGCCCAGCGGCTGCCGGATGGGCATCTGCCACAGCTGCCTGACCCCGCTTCTGGCCGGGCAGGTCCGAGACCTCCGCACAGGGGAAATCCACGGCGAGCCCGGCCAACTGATCCAAACGTGTGTCTCGGCAGCCGCCGGACCCGTCAACCTCGAACTCTGAGGAGCAGCACCGTATGTCTGTCATCTCACCCACCAAAACCACCGCCGCAGGCGCCAACGCCGGCTCCTCGCGCACGCGTCCCGGCAAACTGGCTGAATCGGGCAGCCCCACCGTCAGGCCGCCGGCGGCCGCGCACCTTTCCGATGAACAGGTAGCGGAACTCGGGCGTGAGCTCGACGCCATCCGGGACGAGATCCTGGCCAAGCGGGGTGCGGAGGACGCCGCCTACATCCGGCGCATGATCAAGATCCAGCGCGGCCTGGAGCTCTCCGGCCGCGCCGCCCTGCTGGTAGGCAAGAACAAGGCCGCCTGGGTCACGGGTACATCACTGCTGAGCCTGGCCAAGATCCTGGAAAACATGGAACTGGGCCACAACATCCTGCACGGCCAGTGGGACTGGATGCGGGACCCGGACATCCACTCCACCACCTGGGAATGGGACTTCGTCACGCCCTCGCGGTCCTGGCAGCACACCCACAACGACCTGCACCACCGCTGGACCAACGTGGTGGGCAAGGACAACGACGTCGGATACAACCTCCTGCGCATGGACGAGCAGCAGCCGTGGAAGCCCATCAACCTGGCCAACCCGCTGTTCAACG
>Ga0308169_10000819_pt1 | contig 40822 bp, 35 predicted proteins | sample PhyBR1_2_FD_202139 | JGI IMG/M metagenome (GOLD analysis project Ga0308169, IMG submission 202139) | Phyllosphere microbial communities from UC Gill Tract Community Farm, Albany, California, United States - DLSLSB.R1 | ecosystem: Host-associated > Plants > Phyllosphere > Unclassified | place...
TTTATGCCATAAGGATCATTGACATAGATCGATTGATCATCGTAGCCAGTTACAACACAGGCATGGACTAATGGCGTGACTTGTACTTCACCGTTTGCAGTCGTCCAAGTCATGAAATCATTTTCTGTCGGCCCTTGAAAATCGATCGTGACAGAAGCCCACACAGGTTTTTCTTCTTTTAATGCATTTTTGATGTCAGTCAAGCTTGCATCCGTTTGCGGTTCGGTATGATAATCGGTTTGTAGGATTTCTTGCGCTAACGTAGCGATTGGTGGAACATAGACACCCATTGCCCAGTCACCACCCCAAATCTCACCAACGAACCCTTCATTTGGATCGCCATGAGTGCCATCAGCATTGAAAACGGGGACATAATTTAATTGTTCGGCTAATTGATTCTTGGTGGTTTCGTAGCCATAGAAGCGCAGCAACATCGATAAGGCGGTTACTTCACAGCCATTCTCTAGTGCAGGTTCATCGAATTGATTTTCAAGAGGTACGTCGAGTAGTACTTGTTTTTCTTCGGTTTTGCTTGTCTGCTCTATGTTTTCCTCCGTTATTGATTTCTGATCTTCTAATTGTTTATTTGTAAAGTAAAAGACGCTTGAAATCAACACTAGCGTTGCCCCACCTAGTAGTAATCGTTTTTTACTTTTTTGTTTTGACATGAAAGACTCCCCCAGACTTCTTTCTATTATAATTGTTTTTTTAAAAAAAACTACATGAATCTGCCTGATCAGATGTAAAAAAACAAGGAAAAACAGTCCCAAAAACGATTTTTTTATTATGTTTAGCTGTTAAAATTTGTGAAAACGAAAACAGTACGCTATAATGCGGATAGATCAAATAAGAGTTTGATCAAAACACCACTAACGAAACACACAGATAAAACGAAATGATTTTCTGTGGCAAACTGTTTGAGTAGTTTAGGAGGATTTTGATGACGGAAGAAATGATTAATTTAGGAGAACAATATTCATGTAGGCCCATTGGTTTTACCAAATCAGTTGTTGGAGAAGTTGTTTCAAAAATGACGAATTGCGCCGTAGTCAAAGTTGCCCAATGCGCTATAGAAGATCAAGAATTATTAGAAGAAAAAGCTAGCATGGTAGTAGCTAAATATGATACATTTGAATAAGAAGATATGGACATGCAACATCGAATGATAATGTTGCAGGTCCTTTTAAGGTTATGAAAGGAGCATTGAACACTAAGGTATCAGACAGAAAAAACGAAAATGCCTATTTCATTTTTGAGTTTTTTGGCTTATGACCGAAGTGCTGCTCCTTGAATACCGTTTGTTCAGTTAGAGGGGACATGATTTACCCCTTTGATTTTCTAGTTTCAAGAGTTGAAAATAAAGGTGTGGATCGATAAGATGGTTTCCTTTTTTACAATAGTTCTTTTTTTATTTGTCATCGTCATGTGCTTATTTCTATGGCTTGTACGACGAGAGATCGTTTATAAAACGGTTCGGAATCGCTGGGTCTATTTAGTTGTTCCTTTCCTTGCTGTACTGGTTCTATGGTATACATTGGTTAGTCAACCAACCACTGATGAGTTAGTGAAAGGCATCTTGGCTTCTCTTGTGTTATTGAGTTTCTTGTTAGATAGTCGAGGACTTACTACAGAAGGGCTAGTTTTGAACAGCTTTGACCGCCGTGGAGTGCCATATTCTGAAATCAACAAAGTCGTTCTTTACCAACCAAAAGATTCGAAAGAAGTCAAAATGAATTTTTTCCGGAACGGTTGGCGTGGCCCGTTATTGAAATTTTCTGTCTCATTAGAAGAATTGATTCCTTTTTTAGCAAAACACTTAAATGATGATGCAGAACTTGATATCATGATCGAGCATGAGGATGAATGATCCATTGAAATGACAAAAAAGACAGCTCCTTCTTTTAAAAGAGGGAGCTGTCTTTTTGTATTAGTGGAATTAGCCAAACACGCGGAAACGATCAGCATCGTTCATATATTCTTTTTCGCCAGCTGGAGATTCAGGTGAACCAAAGACTAATTGTGCACGTAATTTCCAGTTTGTAGGAATCGACCATTCTTTTGCGACAGCTTCATCGATCACTGGATTGTAATGTTGTAGGTTTGCACCTAAACCTTCTTCGCTTAATGCCACCCAAGTATTGGCTGTAGCAATACCATTTGATTGTTCTGACCAATCAGGGAAGTTATCTGCATATAATGCAAATTGCTCTTGCAAGTTTTTGATCACATCTGTGTCTTTGAAGAACAAGACAGTACCGTAACCTTTTTTGAAACTAGCTAATTTGTTTTGAGTATTTGGGAAAGCATCAGCAGGTGTCAATGGACGTAAAGCTTCTTCTGTCATTTCCCATAATTTTTCATGTGCATCGCCAAATAAGATTACTGCACGTGTTGATTGCGCATTGAAAGCAGTAGGGCTTTCTTTGATTGCTTCTTGGATCAATGTTGTTAATTCTTCATTTGATTGTGATACGTTACGGCCTAGATCATAGATCGAACGGCGGTTTTTTAAGATATTTGTAAATTCAGTCATAGATTAGTTCTCCTTTAATTCGCTTTTCTGCGTTTTTTTCTTGATGACAAAACGAAGTATATCATCTTACAAAAAGTAAGTAAAACAAAACGCTCAACAAAATGTAAGAATAGAAAAAAGATGCTCTTTTACATAAAAAATTCGTTACGAGACCGTTTACATACTGAATATACCGACATTTGAGCTTCATGACATGAAGTAGACTATATAATTATTAAAAATAACCTATGTTTTTTCTTATCGTTTTCCCATTAAAATTTTGTTGTATTTATAGAAAATAAGTATATATTTCTTAAATAAATATTTTTACACGGATTTTCGGTAAATATGTGTATTATTTTCTGAAAATTAAAAGAATTGGGGTATGGGAATATGGAAAAACAAGACAAAGGGTTCTTCGGTCAGCCGAAGGGATTGTCTACATTGTTCTTCACAGAGATGTGGGAACGATTCAGTTATTATGGTATGCGTGCCTTACTGATCTATTATATGTACGACACGGTAGCAAATGGTGGACTTGGTTTACCTCGTGCCACAGCGTTGTCGATCATGTCGATCTACGGTTCGTTGATTTATATGTCGAGTATCGTAGGCGGCTGGTTTTCAGATCGTGTGTTAGGAGCCAAAAAAACCGTCTTTATTGGTGGGATCTTCATCATGATCGGTCATGTTGTTTTGGCATTGCCGTTTGGTGTCTCTACTTTATTTATCTCGATGGCACTGATCATCATCGGTACAGCTTTCTTAAAACCAAACGTTTCGGGAATGGTTGGGCATTTGTATACGAAAACCGATTTAAGAAGAGATGCAGGATTTTCGATTTTTTATATGGGTGTCAATTTAGGCGCATTGCTCGCGCCGTTGATCGTCGGTACGATCGGTCAAGAGTATAACTACCATTTAGGTTTCTCATTAGCCGCTATCGGTATGTTCTTCGGATTGTTGCAATATGTGATCCAAGGACGTAAGACATTGGATGGAGTGGGTATGACACCTCCAAATCCTTTGACACAAGGAGAACGCAAAGGATTTATCCGTAATGTTGTGATCGCTTTGGTCGTATTTGCTATTATTTTTGGTGGAGCACAACTAACTGGACATTTAACGATCGATTTCTTTGTTAATACGATCAGTGTCTTAGGAATCGTTCTACCATTATATTACTTTATTAAAATGTTGACTTCAAAAGATGTGTCGGTGGAAGAAAAACCACGAGTATGGGCATATATCCCGTTGTTTTTAGCAGCAATCATCTTTTGGTCATTGCAAGAACAAGGGTCATCGATCCTCGCGCTGTTTGCAAGTGAACGGACACAATCGACTTTGATGGGTGTTCCGATCCAAGCGAGTTGGTATCAATCATTGAACCCGATCTTCATCTTTATTTTGACTCCTGTGTTCGTTACTTTATGGACACGGTTAGGTAAACGTCAACCATCAACTGTAGTGAAGTTCTCACTAGGTTTGTTATTTGCCGGATTGTCCTATCTGTTATTGATGTTGCCGGGGATGTTATATGGAACAGCTGGAAAAGTCAGCCCGCTTTGGCTGATCGGTAGCTTTTTCATTATCGTGATCGCTGAACTTTGCTTATCACCTGTCGGTCTTTCTGTTACGACGAAATTAGCACCTAGAGCCTTTGAATCGCAAACGATTGCGATCTGGTTTTTAGCCGATGCTTCTTCCCAAGCCATCAATGCACAAATCGCTCGTTTTTATACACCTGGTACCGAATCAGCGTACTTTGGGATCATTGGTGTCGTAGCAATCGTTGGTGCAGTGATTTTATTTGCAATCAAAGAACCAATCAAAAAATTAATGGGCTCGATCCACTGATTGGATCAGCGTCATTTGTCGGAGAGGACAGTCGTCCATCTCCGGCTTTTTTATTTTCCAAAATTCAAACGATAATAGAACAAATGTTCAATTATCTTTGTTATAATGAAGAGGTATATCAACCAGGAAAAGGAGGCAATAAGGTGTCGTTACAATTTATCTTAGGGAATGGTCAAAAAGACCACCGCAAAGCACTGATCGATGAAGCCGCCGCTTGGCTTGAAAAAGATGAAGACAATCAAGTATTTTTCCTTGTACCTAACTATAATAAATTTGAACAAGAGCAAGAATTACTCGCTGAGATGCGAAAAAAAAGCGGAAAAAGCTCATTTAGCACAACGAATATGCAAGTATTCAGTTTCTATCGTTTGGCTTGGTACTTATTACAACAAACCACGTTGCTGACAGGTAGTGAATTGACCGAATCTGGTTCAGCAATGATCCTCCGCCAAATCCTAGAAAAAAAACAAGAAGAATTGACGATATTTCGAGGAGAAATCCGTAAAAAAGGGTTTATCCGTCAACTACAAGAGCTATACAGCGAACTGCAAGTCGGAAAAATTTCGCCTGTTGATTTGCTCACTTCTGTGACAGGAGAGTCGCCAAAAGAAGAAGACCGACAATTGAAAATGAAGGATTTACAACTGATCTTCTCGGCATTCGAAGAGGAATTAGTCCAACGTGCGCTACAATCTGAAGACGCGTTGACTGTACTAGCAAATTATATGGCGACACAGGATTATCACAAGATCAAGTTTTTAGTGAGTGGTTTTGCCCGGATCAATGCTCAAGAATACCAGTTGCTGCAAAAAATGATGGAAAAAGGACATCTAGTGGTGGATTTGCTATTGGATCGTCCCTACAAATCCGATCTACCAGATCCGTTGACCTTGTTTTTCAATACAGGGAAGGTCTATTTCCAACTACTTACCGCAGCAAGAGAATTGAATGTTCCTGTCTCTGTCGATCATTATGCACCGAATCGGGAATACCCAAAAGAACTTCAAACCTTACAACAAATGTGGGAAGAAACATCTAGCCAGCAGAAAAGCCAACCTGTGAAACTTGGCGCGCAAGAGACATTACATCTGTGGGAGGCGGAGAATCCAACGGAAGAAGTTCGGCAATTAGCGGTGGAGATCCGACGTTTGGTCAGTCAAGAAGGCTTTCGGTATCGAGATATCCAAGTGTTGACGAAGGATATGACGCTTTATGGAAATCTACTGCGTCCGATTTTTCAAGAGATGGCGATCCCTTTTTATCTGGATGAAGAGCAATTGATGGAAAATCATCCATTGATTGAATGGATCAACAGCTTATTTGCATTGGATCGTTACCAATACCGCTTAAACGATATCATGCGTTTCTTCAAGACAGAGTTGACGATCGGTGCCCCGGCGGAAGAACTGGATCTTGAGACTTGGGAAGTTACTAGAAATCAATTCCGTACGAACTTAGATATTACAGAAAATGTAGCGTTAGCTTACAACTATCAAGGCAATTATTGGCTCCGTGAGAAAGATTGGCAATTTGTTGCCTATGATTTTGAAGCAGAACAGCTAGAAGACGTCAAACAACTGGAAGAGCAATCAAATACGATCCGGAGACTTTTTCGTGACATGGTGCCGGTGTTTTTGAAGAACATCAAAAAATGCCAAACAGGTCAAGAAGCTGTCACTTTGTTTTATCGCTTCTTGATTGAAAGCGGCGTGCAACAACAATTGCTTTTCTGGCGAGACCAAGAAGTGGCACGTGGCGGATTAGCTGCAGCTAGAAATCATGAGCAAACGTGGGGGGCGTTGATGGATCTTTTGGACGAGTATTCATTGATCTACGGAGAAACAGCGTTCGACTGGTCATTATTTCAAGAGATCATCACGAGTGGGCTAGAAAATCTTAGCTATGGGAAAATCCCTACGGCAATCGACCAGGTGAGGATCAACCGCTTGGAACTTGTGCGACCTAATCAAGCAAAAGTAACATTTGCGGTAGGCTTGAATGACCAAGTGTTTCCAGATCGTCATGAAACTAAAGGCTTATTATCGAGCGAAGAACGTGAAGCGTTGAATCAAGGTTTAGGCGAGGATCAATTTTTATTCGATCCAGCAAAAGAAAGTATGTCTTTCGAACCTTTCCAAGCGTATTTAGTCTTTGCTTCGGGAACGGAACGCTTGTACTTGAGCTATGCGCAAAGCTATGATACCAATCGCTTGAAAATGTCTCCGTACTTGAAACGAGTCGTGGACTATCTAAGTGTTCCAGTTGAACCAAAATGTCAGTTGCAATTGACGAGTGAACCAGATTGTTACGTGGGCACTTACCGCAGCGGGATCAATACGATCAATCGGGTCTATCGTTTAGCAAAAGAAGCCAAACAAGCAGTACCCCTTTATTGGCAACAATTAAAAGAGTTAGTTTTACGCTCTGACCAACGAAATTTTGCATTGACGATTTTTGAAAGTCAAGATCATCTGAATGTACCAGTTTCCTTATCAGAAGAGATGGCAGAAGCTCTTTATGGCAAAGAAATCTACACGTCGATCTCACGCATGGAAAACTTTTATAACTGTGAATATAAATACTTTGTCCAGTTTGGTTTGAAGCTGAAAGAACGTAATATCTATGGGTTGACACCAGCTGCTACTGGGGACTTTTATCATGAATCATTGGATCGCTTCTTCAAATTGTTATTCTCGAATCAACTGTCACTTGTGGCGATGTCGGAGAAAGAGCGACAAGAATTTACCGAAAAAGTCTTACAAGAAGTATTTGGTGAATTACGCTTTGAGATTTTAGATAGCTCTGCACGGATGAACTATATTCGTTACCAATTAGGGCAGACGATCCAAAAAGTGGCATGGGCGTTACAAAAACAAAGTAAGAATACGGGCATGAAGCCATTGCAAACAGAGATTTTATTCGGACAGATCGCTGGCGCACGAGGGATTCCAGGATTGGAAATACCTTTAGACAAGGGTGGGAAACTCCACGTTCGTGGAAAAATCGATCGCATCGATGTAGCAACTGAACAAAGTGATACGTGGTTGAGTGTGGTCGATTATAAATCAAGTGGTCGTTCTTTTGATGTGACGGAAGCTTACTACGGCATGGCGATGCAACTATTGACATATCTTGATGTGGCATTGATGGATGCTGTACGATTGACTGGGAAAGCTGCAGTCAAACCAGCAGGCTCCTATTACTTGCATGTGCATAATCCAGTTTTGACAGATACGACAGATGTCGAGAAAAATACGTTGAAAAAATTCAGCTATGACGGTGTTTTTGTCGATGATCCCGGTCTGTTAGAAGTGCTCGATCATTCATTGGAAGCAAAAGAAAGTTCGTTGATCTATCCAGTGAAGAAAAACGCCAAAGACGAGTTGCAAAAGGGCAGTTATAGTAAAGAGAAATTCTATACAGAAGAAGAACTTCAATTATTCATGAACCATAATCGTGAGAATATGCGTTTAGCTGGGGAAGCGATCACCTCAGGGGAGATCAAACTGAATCCAGCTTACAAAGATAAACAACGGATTGCTTGTGAGCATTGTCCGTTCAGAAGTATATGTACGTTTGACGTCATGCTTAAAGAAAATAATTATCATCGTTTAGAAAAGCTGGATAAAGATGAAGCATTGCGCAGAATACTAAAAAGGAGTGAAGACGAGTGACATCAATTCCTTTAAAACCGGAAAATGAACGTTTCACCGATGAACAATGGCAAGCGATTTTTGACCAAGGCGACAACCTGCTTGTCTCGGCTTCTGCCGGCTCAGGTAAGACGACTGTGTTAGTCCGCCGAGTGATCGAAAAGTTAAAAATGGGTGTCAACATTGATGAGTTGTTGATCGTGACGTTTACAGAAGCGGCAGCAAGAGAAATGAAGGAACGGATCCAAGTAGCTTTGCAAGAAGCGGTCAATAGTGAGAGTGATCCGGTCTGGCAAAAACACTTTACGAAACAGCTCGTTTTACTGCCGACCGCCAATATCTCGACACTCCATGCGTTTTGTTTAACGGTGATCCGTAAATATTACTATTTGATCGATATCGATCCAGTCTTTCGGATGCTGACGGATGAAACGGAAACGATCTTGATGAAAGAAGATGTCTGGGATGAGATCAGAGAACAACTCTATGCAGAAAATCGCGAAGGTTTTTTTCAGCTGACGATGAACTTTTCAAATGATCGTTCAGATGACGGTTTGACTAACCTCGTATTTTCTCTCTATGATTTTGCCCGAGCAAATCCTGATCCGTTGGCTTGGTTGGATCGCTTACCAGAAGCGTATCGCTTAGAAGATGGATTAGCAGCTTCTGCATTGTATCAAGAACAGATCCGGTCGCTTGTTTTAGCTGATCTACTTCATTGTACGCAGTTATACGAAGAAATGGTCGTTTTGGCACAAGAAGAAGGACTTGAAAAGATGTTTGATCAAGTCTCACAAGAACAAGCGAGTATCCAACAAATCTATGAACGTTTCCTGAGTGATGAGTTGGATGAAGCTTACCAAGGTTTAGAAAACCTGACGTTTTCGACCTTCAAAAGCAGTCGGAAAGCAGAGTTGAAAGAACGTTCTGCTGAAGTCAAAAACTTGCGAGACCGCGCCAAAAAAATCTTACAACAAATTGGCAAAAGCTATTTCCCAGTTTCGCCTGCACAAATCGAAGAGTTGAGTCAAAAAGCATTACCCCTCGTTGAACAAATGACAGCAGTCACAAAGCTTTTCATGGAAGGTTTCAGTGCGCGCAAACGTGAAAAAGGCGTGCTAGATTTCAATGATCTGGAACACTTGGCGTTGCAAATATTGACGAAACAAACAGAGGAAGAGTGGCTACCAAGCGAAGCATCGGATTATTATCGCAGAAAGTTTAAAGAAGTCATGGTCGACGAATACCAAGACGTCAATCAATTGCAAGAAGAATTGCTCTATTGGGTCAGAGAGCCAGATGAGGAGAGAGGCAATCTCTTTATGGTGGGAGATGTCAAACAGTCGATCTACTCCTTCCGTTTAGCAGATCCAACTCTATTTATCAATAAATATGAGAAATTCTCGGAAGAAAATGGGGGACGACGAATTGTCTTAGCTGAAAATTTCCGTTCAAGGCAGGAAGTCTTAGCGTTTACCAACTTGATTTTTGAACAGTTGATGGACCCAACCGTCGGACAAATCGCCTATGATGAAGCGGCTCGGCTGGTTCTAGGTTTTTCTGGATTCCCAGAAAATAAACGATTTGCACCAGAAGTCTTGATCTATGAAAAGGAACAAGAAACGACAGAAATCGAGTTGCCGATAGACGATATGTTGGAAGACAAAACAGAAGGTGAACTCTTGATGACTGGCTTGAAGATCCGTGAATTGATCGATTCAAAATTCATGATCTACGACAAAAAAAGTCAAGAAGAGCGCCCAATCGAATTCAAAGATATCGTGTTATTGACACCAACGAAGAAAAATAATTTGACGATTTTAGAAGTATTCAAAACGTTTGATATTCCGTTGGAACTCAATGATGCCCAAAATTATTTCCAAGCGACAGAAATCAGGATCATGATTTCATTGCTCCAATTGATCGACAATCCTTATCAGGATATCCCATTAGCTTCAGTGTTACGTTCACCAGTCGTGGGCTTGATCGAACCAGAGTTAGCACGTATCCGATTAGCCGATAAGGCACATACTTACTATGATGCAGTCTTAGCTTATCAAAATAATAACCAAGATGAATTAGCGGCTAAATTGCTTCATTTCAATGAGCAATTGGAACAATGGCGAGAGTTAGCGCGGCGTTCTTCGATCACGGACTTATTATGGGAAATCTATTACCAAACAGGGTATTTAGAATATGTCGTTGGGTTGCCAGCTGGTGCACAACGACAAGCGAATCTGTATGCGTTAGTGGATCGTGCCAAAGCTTATGAGCAAAGCTCGTTTCGCGGTCTCTATCAATTTGTACGATTTATTGAGAAAATGCAGGAGAAAGACAAAGACTTGGCGGAACCAGTGATTGCTTCTAGTGACAATGCCGTTCGCGTCATGACCATCCATGCAAGTAAAGGATTAGAGTTCCCCATCGTTTTCTTATTAGATATGACAAAGCAATTCAATCTACAAGACTTGAAAAACCGTTATGCCTTCGAAGAAAAACTAGGTGCGGGCGTGCGCTACATGGAGCCAGACACGCGGGTCTTGTTTGACACATTGCCTTATCAAGCCATCAAATTAGCCAAACAGAAAAAATTGCTTTCCGAAGAAATGCGTAAATTATACGTAGGACTGACTAGAGCAGAGCAAAAATTGTTTATTGTTGGTTCGTACAAAAGCAAAGAAGACACGTTCAAAGCCTGGTCAGAAGCAAGTGAGCAAACGGATGTAGTGTTAGATCCTGTGATTCGCCTGAAAAGTTCGAGTAGCTTGATGAATTGGATCGGTTACAGCTTGATCCGTCATCCTAAAATGACCGAATATTTTCCAGAAGTCACGCCTTTACCACAGCTGAAACATTCACTGGGAGATTTTACGATCACCTGGATGGATCAACAAGCGATTTTAACACAACGTCAAGCATTGACAGTCAAAGGAGAGCAAGCAGAAGAACAAAAAGGAGATCAAACACCATTAACGGCTGAGCTACAAGCACGTTTAGCCTTCACTTATCCTTATGAAGCTTCTGCACAAACAACGAGTTATCAATCGGTTTCTGAGATCAAACGACTGTTTGAAGATCCAGACGATTCTCCAGAGGCACGGTTGACTTGGGAAAGCAGTGATAAAAAAGCCTTTGCCCAGCCTTTCAGGTATACGCAAGACCAATTAGCTGAACCACGCTTTGTACAAAAAGAGCGCAAAGTTTCTGCCACAGCTATTGGGACAGCGACACATTTTCTGTTACAAGTCCTACCATTGGAACAGTTGACGAAAGAAAGCATCGAAAACGAATTGACAACCCTCGTCAAAAAACGTTTAGTCGATGAACAAGTAGCGAAACGTGTGCCGATTGATTCGATCTTATGGTTTTATGAATCTACCCTTGGTCGATCACTGATCGAACATCCAGAAAAAGTGAAACGCGAACAACCATTTTCAATGCTTCTACAAGCAGAAAAGGTATTCGATCACTACCCGAATGAAGACGATGAATTATTGATCCATGGGATCGTCGATGGATACCTTGATTTTGGGGAGTACGTGCAGCTTTATGATTTCAAGACTGATTTTATTTTACATCCTGAAAACCCAGAGGAAATCACTAAGGTCATCAGCAAATACCGCGGGCAATTGAACTTATACCAACGTGCATTAAGTGAAGCGCTGAATAAACCCGTTCAAGATGTCTTTTTGGTTTTGTTGCAGGCGAAGAAAATAATAAATCTTAATAAAGAATAAGAAGTGAGCAAACTGGACTTACACTTTGTAAGTAATATGCTATACTCATGAAAAGAGGTGAGTAAGATGGAGCTAACACAGACAGAATTCATTCTGTGTCCCAAATTTGAAAAAACATTCTCGATTTTAGGGAAAAAATGGAATGGATTGATTATCGATGTATTACTCGAAAATGGTCCGCAGCGCTTTGTTGATCTCTCTGCAAAAATCCCGATGGTCAGTGACCGTGTCTTGGTCGAACGATTAAAAGAGCTTGAAAAAGAAAAGATCGTTACCCGTAATTTTTCGTGTAATGAATCCAGCCGTTCAGAATATATGCTGACAGAAAAAGGGGCAGATCTACAAAAAGCGATGGTCCAGTTGCAGCTTTGGAGTGAGAAATGGGTCACACCCGAAGAATGCAGTTGATTTTGCATCAAAAATCTTGTACACTAGTTTTTAGTTGAATAGACAAAAAGAATGTTGACGAAAAAGAGTAGTTTGGCTAAACCAGTATAGGGAGATCTGTCATGGACTGAAAGCAGATCCTGTGTTTGAAAAATGAAGTTCACTTTCCGAGTTCGTCTGAGAGATTTTTCAGACCGGCAGTATATCTGTCGTTATTAAAATGAGTGTACGATCTCGTTGGGATCGTAAATTAGGATGGTAACGCGAAGACCTCGTTCCTTGATAGGAATGAGGTCTTTTTTGTAGTTGAATTTAAAGGAGGAAATCGCATGTCTTTACAAGCACAACTCGAAAGCTTGAAAGAAGCAACGATCGTCAAGATCAAGCAGGCGCAGGATTTGAAAGAACTAAATCAAATCCGTGTCGAAACATTAGGGAAAAAAGGACCGATCACTGAGGTCTTACGAGGAATGAAAGATCTAAGTGCCGAAGAACGTCCGAAAGTGGGAAGCTTTGCCAATGAGATCCGTGATCTATTGACACAAGAAATCGAAGAGAGAAAAGCAGTATTGGAAACCGCTGCAATGAATGAAGCATTAGAAAAAGAAACAATCGATGTCACGCTTCCAGGTCGCTCAGTCAAACAAGGGACACGCCATATCTTGACGCAGATCATGGAAGAAATCGAAGATATTTTTGTCGGCATGGGGTATCAAATCGTTGAAGGATATGAAGTCGAGTCAGACCATTACAACTTTGAACGAATGAATTTACCAAAAGACCATCCAGCGCGTGATATGCAAGATACTTTCTATATCTCAGAAGAAATCTTGATCCGTACGCATACGTCGCCTGTCCAAGCACGTACCATGGAAAAACATGATTTTTCAAAAGGTGCGCTACGCATGATCTCACCAGGAAAAGTTTTCCGACGTGATACGGATGATGCAACACACAGCCATCAATTCCATCAAATCGAAGGATTGGTGATTGACAAGAACGTGACGATGGGTGATCTAAAAGGGACACTTGAAGTCGTGATGAAGAAAATGTTTGGGGAAGATCGCCAAATCCGTTTACGCCCAAGCTATTTCCCATTTACAGAACCATCTGTTGAAGTCGATGTCAGCTGTTTCAAATGCGGTGGTTCAGGCTGTAACGTCTGCAAACACACAGGTTGGATCGAGATCTTAGGTGCTGGTATGGTTCATCCAAATGTCTTGGAAATGTCAGGGATCGATCCTGAAGAATACTCCGGATTTGCTTTTGGACTTGGCCCAGATCGTGTCGCAATGTTACGTTATGGGGTCAACGATATTCGTAATTTCTATCAAAATGACTTGCGCTTCTTAAGTCAGTTCAAGGGGGAGTAAAAGAATGTTAGTATCATATAAATGGCTGAATCAATACGTTGATTTATCAAATGTGACACCGCAAGAACTTGCAGACAAAATGTCCGTCACAGGAATCGAAGTCGAAGGTGTGACTGTACCTGAAGAAGGCTTGAAGAAAATCGTTGTCGGAGAAGTGAAGGAATGTATTCCGCATCCTGATTCGGATCATCTATCGATCTGTCAAGTCGATATCGGCGAAGAGGAATTATCACAAATCGTTTGTGGAGCACCGAATGTCAAAGCAGGAATCAAAGTCATCGTGGCTTTACCAAATTCACGGATTGCGGGCAATGTCAAAATCAAAAAAGGCAAGATGCGCGGACAAGTTTCAAATGGGATGATCTGTGCCTTACAAGAAATCGGTTATTCTGACAGTGTCGTACCGAAAGAATATTCAGAAGGCATCTACTATTTGCCACAAGAAGCGGTCAATGGGGAACCAGTCTTTTCTTATCTAGATATGGACGATGCCATCATCGAATTATCCATCACACCTAACCGTGCGGATGCACTATCAATGAGAGGTGTGGCGTATGAAGTTGGCGCGATCTACCGCCAAAAACCAACATTCAATGATGAAAAGTTAGTAGAAGTTGAACGTAAAGCTTCAGAAAAAATTGTGGTAAAAGTAGAAGATGAAGAATTGGTACCAGCATACCAAATCCGCATCATTGAAAACGTCAAGATCCAACCGAGTCCACAATGGCTGCAAAATATCTTGATGAATGAAGGAATCCGACCAATCAATAACGTCGTTGATATCACAAACTATATCTTGTTATTGTTCGGTCAACCGTTACATGCATTTGACTATGATAAGTTAGGTTCAGAAGAAATCGTGGTACGTCATGCAGCAGAAAAAGAGAACATCGTGACGTTAGATGGTGAAACGCGCACATTGACCTCAGAAGACTTAGTCATCACGAATGGACAAGTGCCAGTCGCCTTAGCTGGGGTAATGGGCGGACAAGACTCAGAGATTACGGAAACAACGACAACCGTTGCGTTAGAATCCGCTCTATTCGATCCCATCTCGATTCGTCGCACAGCAAAACGTTTCAATTTACGTAGTGAATCATCTGCGCGCTTTGAAAAAGGCATCAATAAAGGAACCGTCGGCGAAGCAAGCGATGTTGCAGCGGCGATGATCGTTGCTTTAGCAGGAGGAGAAGTGTTACAAGGAGCAGTCAAAGGTTCTGAGTATCAAGCAAAAGAAGTCGAAGTACAGATCACATTGAAGCGCATCAACCAGTACCTTGGCACAACCTTAAATGTCACTGAAGTAAGTGAGATCTTTGAAGCATTAGGATTCGGCTATCACGTCGATGGAGAAACTTATACTGTTGTTGTACCTCCAAGACGTTGGGATATCCAGATCGAAGCAGACATCATCGAAGAAGTGGCACGTATTTATGGGTATGATCGTTTACCTTCAACGTTACCAAGTGGTGAAACAGTTGCAGGTAGTTTGACACAAGAACAAGCGACTACACGAAAGATCCGTACATTACTTGAAGGCAGTGGTCTAACTGAAGCCATTAGTTATGCACTGACAACGGAAGATAAATCACGTCAATTCGCTTTGAAAGAAACAGCCATCACTCGCTTGGATTGGCCGATGAGTGAAGACCGTTCTGTCTTACGTATGAACTTGATCAGTGGTCTTTTGGATAACGTCCAATATAACACTGCACGTAAAAATGCAGATGTCGCATTTTATGAAGTAGGTCGCGTCTTCTATCAAGAAAACGATCCATTGACTCATCTACCACAAGAAGTCACTCACGTAGCTCTTGCGGTGTCTGGCACATGGGAAGAGAAGAGTTGGCAAAGTAAGCCACAAGCGGTTGATTTCTTTACAGTAAAAGGCATATTAGAGAATGTATTCGAACAACTTTCCATCAATGAGGAAATCACTTATCAAGCATTGATAACGATCGATGAACTTCACCCAGGTCGGACGGCGGCCATTTATTTAGGTGAAACAATGATCGGGTTTGTTGGTCAAGTGCATCCTATGACTGCTAAAGCTTATGATATTCCAGAAACGTATGTGGCAGAGTTTGATTTAGCCACAGTTGTGGAAGCATCACAAAAAGGCATCACTTTCCGACCAGTCACAAAATTCCCAAGTGTGACGCGTGACATTGCGATGTTAGTAGCTGAACAAGTGACGAATCAAGAAATCGTTCGCACAATCCAAGCAGCTGCTGGCCGATTCTTGACAAATGTCGAACTATTCGATGTCTACCAAGGAGCAAATATTGAAGCAGGGCATAAATCAGTCGCCTATACGTTAAGCTTTGAAAATCCCGAAGCAACGTTGACAGATGAAGAAATCAACCAAGCAATGAGCAAGGTTGAAAAGGCGTTGACAGAAACAGTCGATGCAAGTATTCGTTAAACCTTAATAATAGAAGAAAAAACTGGAACAAAAATCATTCAATGATTTTTGTTCCAGCTTTTTTGTGTGATTACTGATTGAAATAATTGATGCCCATTGCCGCTTTCACTTCAGAAAGTGTGGCTGCCGCAACTTTAGCGGCTTCTTCACTACCATGACGTAAGATATCCATCACGGCTTGTGGGTCTTTCGCCAATTCTTCACGACGTGCGCGGATCGGTGCGAACTCTGCTTCTAATACATCGATCAAGTAACGCTTGATTTTCACGTCACCGAGTCCACCACGACGGTAGTGGGCTTTCATCTCTTCGATTGCTTCTTTGTCTGTACCAAAAACATCTAAGTACGTAAAGACCATATTACCTTCGACTTGTCCTGGATCTTGGACATGGATGTGATTTGGATCGGTATACATACTCATCACTTTTTTCTGTAAAACATCCGCAGGGTCAGAAATGTAGATGCCATTTCCTAATGATTTACTCATTTTTCCGTTGCCATCGATTCCAGGTAAACGACCCATTCCTTTAGGAGGGAAGACGCCTTTCGGCTCAACTAGCACTTCACCGTAGGTATGATTGAAGCTTTGGACGATCTCTTGCGTTTGTTCCAACATTGGTTTTTGGTCTTCACCAACTGGTACCAAATTAGCTTTGAACGCAGTGATGTCAGCAGCTTGTGAGACAGGGTAGATAAAAAATCCTGTTGGGACACTTTCGCCAAATTTCTTTTGCTCGATCTCCGTTTTAACAGTCGGGTTACGACGCACACGACCAACACTTACTAAGTTTAAGTAATACATTGTCAACTCAGCTAATTCAGGGATTTGCGACTGGATAAACAATGTTGATTTGGCAGGATCTAAACCAACCGATAAGTAATCTAAAGCAACTTCTAATACATTGGAAGACACTTTTTCAGGGTCTTTCGCGTTGTCAGTCAAGGCTTGCATATCTGCGATCATTACGAACAACTGATTGTTCTCATCCGCTTGCATTTCTACACGTTTTTTCAAAGACCCGACATAATGGCCTAAGTGTAGTTTGCCAGTAGGACGGTCTCCTGTTAAAATAATATTTTTCAAAAAAGAACACCTCTTTGTAATTTCTAAGACTAATACTTAATATCTTACCGTTTTTTTGCAGAATTAACAACAGGATAAACCGAAAATCATTGAAAAAATCAATTAGGAAATCGTTATTTATACAAATGGTAAAAGAAAACGGACAAAGGAATTTTCTTTGAAACTTTACAAGTTGCTTCGCTTTCGGATATAATGTGTTCTATTATATATCTTTAAATGAAATCTTACTAAATAATAATGGGAGTGTAATGTTATGACAATGATTAAATTTGATAGCGTGGAAAAGTATTACGGCAAATTCCATGCGTTGAAAAACATCAATCTTGAGTTTGAAAAAGGGGAAGTTGTCGTTGTCATTGGTCCATCAGGATCAGGAAAAAGTACGATGCTTCGCTGTATCAACGGCTTGGAAACAATCACTTCAGGAAAGCTTTTGATCAATGATGTTGATATTCGCGATAAAAACACAAAATTGACGGAGATTAGAAAAAATGTCGGAATGGTCTTTCAACATTTTAATCTTTACCCCAATAAAACAGTTTTAGAAAACATCACCTTGGCACCAATCAAAGTATTAAAACAAGATGAGGCAACTGCTGTAAAAAATGCGGAAAAGTTTTTAAAGACAGTCAATATGCTAGATAAAAAAGATTCCTATCCTTCCATGTTATCTGGTGGACAACAACAGCGTGTAGCGATTGCTCGCGGCTTAGCGATGAATCCCGAAATGCTGTTATTTGACGAGCCAACATCTGCCTTGGACCCAGAGATGATCGGCGATGTCTTGGACGTAATGAAAAAATTGGCAAGAGACGGCATGTCAATGATCGTGGTCACCCATGAAATGGGCTTTGCGAAAGAAGTGGCAGATCGTGTCATTTTTATGGCGGACGGACAAGTATTAGAAGATAGTCGCGATGTGCGCAATTTCTTCGATGATCCAAAAGAAGAACGTGCAAAACAATTTATCAGTAAAGTAATCAATCATTGATAGGAGGAACGATATGCGTAAGACAACATTCACTCGTTTATTATTTCTTTTTGGGCTAGTATTTCTAGTATTGAGCGGCTGTAAAGGTAGCAGTTTGGCAGAAAAAGATATTTTGACTCGTAGCAAAGAAACGAACGAGATCATTTGGGGTGTCAAATACGATACACGATTGTTTGGGATGATGGATATCGAAAGCCGCACAGTTCAAGGGTTTGATATCGATATCGCCAAAGCAATCACGAAGAAGATTTTAGGAGAGGACGGAAAAGCAGAGTTTGTCGAAGTCACTTCTAAAACAAGAATCCCATTATTAAAAAATGGGAATATCGATGCCATCATTGCGACGATGACGATTACCGAAGAACGTAAAAAGCAAGTCGATTTCTCTTCTGTTTATTTTGACGCCGGACAATCATTGCTCGTTGAAAAGGGTAGTCCCATCAAAAGTGTGGAGGATCTAAACGCTGAAACGACTGTTTTAGCGGTAAAAGGCTCGACTTCAGCTGCCAACATCAGAGAACATGCACCTGATGCACGGATCTTGGAGTTAGAGAACTATGCCGAAGCATTTACTGCCTTACAATCGGGGCAAGGCGATGCCATGACAACAGATAATGCGATCTTACTCGGAATGGCAGCGGAGAACCCTAGCTATGAATTAGCAGGAGGAACATTTACCGAAGAGCCTTATGGGATTGCAATCAACAAAGGACAAGAAAATTTCTTGGATGCAGTCAACCAAGCATTAGCAGAAATGGTTGAAGACGGCACCTACGATAAGATTTATGAAAAATGGTTCCCAGATACGACTCAGGGAAAAATTGATTAAGGAGGGAATAAAATGAGTGAATTGATACAAACTTATGGGCCAGCCTTCCTTGATGGATTTAAAGTAACGATCCTATCAAGTGTCTTGGCGCTTTTATTCAGTTTGATCATCGGAACGTTGATGGCGATTTTTCAATTGTCACACAATAAATGGATTCGTGGTTTTGCGAAAGCCTATGTTGAATTTTTTAGGAATATCCCGTTATTGATCATCGTGATGTTCTTCTATGTCGTATTACCACTTTATTGGATCAGCTTTGACGGTTTTCAAGCAGGAACGATCGGGCTGACGATCTATACTTCCGCATTTATTGCAGAAACTGTTCGTTCTGGCATCCAAACTGTGCCAAAAGGTCAAATGGAGGCTGGTCTTTCATCGGGGTTTACTTACTCAGAAACAATGCGATACATCGTATTGCCACAGGCATTTAAAATCGTTATCCCACCATTAGGCAATCAATTTATCAATTTGGTCAAAAATTCATCGATTTTAGCAATTGTCGCTGGTTTGGATATCATGTACCAAGGGGATTTGATTGCCAGTGAGACGTTCAACACGTTTGATACCTATATCATTGTCGGTTTATTTTACTTGATCATTACCTTACCATTGTCTTATTTGATGGTTTATCTTGAGAAAAAATGGGCAGTTCGTTCATAGAAAGGAGAATCTCAATGGATTTTAGTGGTGCATTTTCATGGATGAATATTCGCTTTTTACTGGAAGGACTAAAAGTAACGATCGAAGTTTCGCTCTTCTCCATCATTTTTAGTTTTTTGATCGGTGGGCTGACAGGTGTTCTTCGTTTTGCGAGTATTCCTTATTTATCAAAAATAGTAGGTTTGATTATCGACATCATTCGTAATCTGCCATTATTGCTTATCATCTTTTTCACTTATTTTGCTTTGCCGCAAATCGGTATCCAAATGAACATCTTTTGGTCAGCAGTTGCAGCATTGACGATTTTTGAATCTGCCATGTTATCAGAGATTTTCCGTGCAGGTTTGAATGCTGTGCCGAAAGGTCAGATGGAAGCAGGACTTTCTACGGGGTTAAGCTATGTGGAAACGATGCGTACGATCATCATGCCGCAAGCATTCAAGTCAATGATCCCTGCCATTGTCAGTCAGTTGATCTCATTGATCAAAGACACTTCTTTAGCGGTGATTATCTCGTTACCAGAGTTGACGCACCAAGCGCGGATCATTTACGGCCAAAATACTAATTATGTCTTACCAATGTTCGTTATGATGACTTTCATGTATTTTGTCGTATGTTACGCACTTTCTTTACTTTCTTCTTACCTAGAAAGAAGAAAGTACAGCTATTAGTAGAAAAAATCGTATTTTAAATGGTAATTAAGAAGGAATCCACGAAATTTTTTAAAAAAATTTTTTGTGGATTCCTTCTTACTGTCATCCAAAAATTCCATCGATATACAAGTAGGATCGCAATGTTGGAAAAGAGCCGGAAAGCAGATTGTAGGACTTGATAATTCACGTCAAAAAGTCCACAATATAGAAGGTAGAATTTTTTTGAAAAAGGATGATTCGATTGACAGATAAACGTCCGATCGGTTTTATTGATTCAGGGGTTGGCGGTCTTACAGTCGTCAAAGAAGCATTGAAGCAATTGCCGAATGAAAACATATTATACGTTGGCGATACCGCACGCTGTCCATATGGACCAAGACCCGCAGAGCAAGTGATCGCTTATACATGGGAAATGACGAATTATTTAGTTGAAAAAGGCATAAAGATGCTTGTGATTGCCTGTAATACGGCAACTGCGGTCGCATTAGAAGAAATCAAAGCAACACTCTCGATTCCAGTGATCGGTGTGATTTTGCCAGGAACGAGAGCGGCAGTCAAGCAGACGAAAAATCATCGAGTAGGGGTGATTGGAACAATTGGTACCGTCAAAAGTGCTGCTTACGAGACGGCATTATTGGATAAAGCACCCGAACTGAAAGTTACCAGCTTGGCGTGTCCAAAGTTTGTTTCAGTCGTAGAAAGTAAAGAATACCGATCATCAGTCGCTAAAAAAATCGTGGCTCAAACTTTGCTTCCATTAGAATTAAAAGGGATCGATACCTTGATTTTAGGTTGCACCCATTATCCGCTCCTTCGCCCAATCATTCAGAATGTTATGGGGGATAAAGTCATGCTGATCGATTCAGGAGCAGAAACGATTGGCGAAGTTTCGATGTTACTTGACTATTTTGAAATCAGTAATTCACCACAAAATGGCCGAACGCTTTGTCAGTTTTATACGACAGGATCAGCTAAAATGTTCCATGAGATTGCCCAAGATTGGTTAGGATTAAAAGAACTGATCGTTGAATCGATTGATTTAGGAGGAAAAGAGCAATGATGCGTCATGACGGAAGAAATGTCCAAGATTTACGTAAAATCACGATTGAAACAAATGTGCTAAAGCATCCAGAAGGATCAGTTTTGATCAGCTTTGGCGATACGAAAGTGATTTGTGCGGCAACGGTTGAAGAGTCAGTGCCCCCCTTTTTAAAAGGGACTGGTAAAGGATGGGTGACAGCAGAATACAGTATGTTGCCTCGCGCCACGAATACGAGAAATCGTCGTGAAAGCAGCAAAGGTAAGTTAAGTGGACGGACGATGGAGATCCAACGCTTGATCGGTCGTTCGTTGCGTGCGGTCGTCGATCTCGAGAAACTTGGTGAACGTAGTATCATCGTTGATTGTGACGTGATCCAAGCAGACGGTGGCACCCGAACAGCAAGTATTACCGGTGCATTTGTGGCTTTAAGATTAGCAATCGAAAAATTATTACAGACAAAAGTGTTAGCGAATGATCCAATCAAAGAACATTTAGCCGCCATCAGTGTAGGGATTTTAGCTGATGGGACATGTGTGACTGATTTGGATTATCACGAAGACGTGGCAGCGGAAGTCGACATGAACTTAGTGATGACGGAATCAGGCAGATTTGTGGAGATCCAAGGCACAGGCGAAGAAGCTACCTTTGATGGTGAACAATTGAACGAAATGCTTGTTTATGGCAAAACAGCGATCGAATCACTGATTTTTGAACAAAAAAATGTTTTGTTGAGCGAATGGTCAGACACTACGCCTGAACCGACAGAAAAAACGATTGTAATTGCTACTCGAAACGCAGGCAAAGCAGAAGAATTCCGTACCTTATTTGCGAAGGAAGGCTATACAGTCAAAACATTGTTCGATTATCCTGAGATACCTGATGTCGAAGAAACAGGTACAACATTTGAAGAAAACGCCCGGTTAAAAGCAGAAACGATTGCTCAAGTATTGAACCAGCCAGTATTGGCGGATGACTCTGGCCTGAAAGTCGATGCGTTAGGTGGCAGACCAGGAGTTTATTCTGCCCGTTTTGCTGGCGAACATAAGAGTGATGCGGCAAATAACGCAAAACTGCTTTTTGAATTAACCGATGTAGCTGATGAAGAACGCACCGCACAATTTCATTGTACGTTGGTTTTTGCTGAACCAAATAAAGAAAGTTTAGTCGTGGAAGCAGAGTGGCCTGGACGAATTGGTCGGATACCTAAAGGCGAAAATGGCTTTGGCTATGACCCTTTGTTCATTCCTGATGGGTACACTCAAACAGCGGCAGAAATCTCAAGTGAAGAAAAAAATAACCATAGTCACCGAGGCATGGCCATGGCAAAACTAAGCCAAGTTTGGCAGGCATGGTTGGAAGGAGTGGAGTAGATGCGCTATTTAGTCGTTAGTGACAATCATGGGGATCGAGCAATCATCAAAGAATTGCTGTCCCAATACCAAAATCAAGTTGATTATTTTTTTCATTGCGGTGATTCAGAACTTGACGCAACAGATGAAGTTTGGGAAACTTATTTCGGTGTACAAGGCAATTGTGATTTCGGCACAGACTTTGAGACTAAACGAGTTGTAGATACTGGGCTTGATCGGGTATATATGACTCACGGCCATTTATCGAATGTCCGCTTTGGTTTGACTCAGTTAGCCCTTGAAGCAAAAGAGCAACACGCAACGATTGCTCTTTTTGGTCACACCCATCAACTAGGGTGTGAATTTGAAGAAGGTATCTTGTTCTTGAATCCAGGAAGCATTTCCCAACCTCGAGGAATGATCCAAATCCCAGCATACGCAATCATCGAGAGTACGAAAGAGACACTTACTGTCCAGTACTATAATCGATCACACAAAAAAATCGATAACATGGCATTTGAATATAAACGCTGACAAACAAACTCTAATTTTTGCTAAAAATAGAAATGTTTGTATAGATTTTGCATCCGTTTTCGGTAAAATAGAGATATTGAAAGAATTTGAAATGGAGGGCCAATACATGATTGGACCAATTGTAAGAGAGTTATTACTGCAAAATCAAGAGACATTTTTGGTTCCAGCAGAAAACGTGGCAAATGTTATGTATCAACATCCGTTATCGCATGGACTATTAGTTTTATCGAAAGTGGGCTACACTAAAATCCCTGTCTTAGGGAAAGATGATCGCTTTGTTGGTCTAGTCAGTCTATCAAATGTTGTCAATAAGATGATGGATCTACAAACAATCAGTATGGAACCATTAGAAGGCCTAACAGTGGCTGATGTAATGGAAACCGATGTACCAACCATTGATGAAAACTGGGAACTAGAAGAAGTTCTTCATTTACTAGTTGATGCTTCGTTCTTGCCAGTCGTCACAGAGGATAAAGTGTTCAAAGGAATCATCACACGAAAAGAGTTACTGAAAGCAGTCAATTACATGGTACACGAATTAGAACGCCAAAATATTGTATCACCTAAAATAGATGTAGATGAATTGAGAGAAAGAATCGATATCGTTAGTTAAAGGTAATTGATCCTACTCACTAAAGATAAAGACATAAAACAAACGAAGCGACGCCCAAAAGTTAGACTATATTTCTAACTTTTGGGCGTCGCTTCGTTTGTTGTATTAAGGAATGACACGAGTGGTAATAAAGTTTGTCCTGAGAATCAAATACTTTAGTCATTTTAGACATTTTTCTAATGATTAAAAAAAGAGGTCAAACCTAAACACTTCTGTTCATTCGGTATTAAGTGGTAGGAGAGGGCTAATGTCCCACTCCCAGCGTAGACACTACATAAACTATTTCAACACGATTGGTGTATTTGGGATGCTGTAACCGGCAGCTGTCAGTTCTTTGACATATGAACTCAAAAATTCTTCTTTCAATTCGAACTGTTTACCATTTAAAACGTAACAGATCGTCCGAATCGCAAAGTTGCTGTTGCCGATATCGACCAATCCAAAGATCGATGGCTCAGTTTGTAATTCCTCTTCGTATTTTACAGCTAACGTTTCATTGACTTTTTGAATGATCTCATAGATCTTATCATAGCCTTCTTCCGGAACGATCCGAATATCAAGAACGACTTGCATATTGGAACGAGAGAGGTTACTGATCGTTGTGATACTACGGTTTGGAATGAAGTGAACGGTACCGTCAACACCTTTGAGTTGCAGTGTCCGGATACCAACGGATACCACGGTTCCTTCGATAGTTAGATTCGTTAATTTGACATAGTCGCCTACGTCCATTTGTTGTTCCATGATGATAAAGAAGCCAGTGATTACGTCACTCATAAAGCCTTGTGCCCCTAAACCGATGGCTACTCCGGCAATCCCTGCTCCGGCTAATAGTGAACCAATCGGCACACCAATCACGGATAGGATGGCATAAATAAAGAAAAAGCCAATCGTATAATTGAAAATGGTATTTAAAAGACTTTGTAACGTTTTTAAGCGGCTACCGTTAAGAACGGTTTTTTTTGAATATTGTTTAAAAGATTTGTCGATCAAGTATTTACCGATTCGATTGATGAGTCCAAAAAGAATAATCAAAAAAATAAGGAATAATCCTTTTTGGATCATTGTAGAAAAAATCCCATCCCAATCAATATTATTCCAAAAACGTTGGAACGCATTGAGTTGACTGACCGCTTGATCGGTCAAATTTTCTCCGGTTGAGCTTGTTGTTTCTGCTGTTGCAATGAATGAAAACATAAAATCCCCTTTTCTAATTAGTCTCTTTTGTATTGTAACAAGAACAGCATAAAAATCAAAATAAATCATTAGATAAGCTACCAATCACACTTGCAATAACAAGTGGTTAAAATAAACGATGACAAATGGGAGAGATAGTGCTAAAATATTTCAAAACTGACGATTGGTGGTATGAACATGCAAATAGATTGGGATAACTTAGGATTTTCTTACATCAAAACACCTTGGCGCTTCGTTGCCAAATGGAAAGATGGAGAGTGGGAAAAAGGCGAATTGACCGAGGATAATTATCTGTCACTTCATGAAGGATCGCCCGCACTTCACTATGGCCAACAGTGCTTTGAAGGATTAAAGGCTTATCGCAGAAAAGATGGAAAGATCAATTTATTCCGTCCAGAGCAAAACAGTCGTCGCTTGAACCAGAGTGCCAGACGTTTATTGATGCCCATGGTTCCAGAAAAAATGTTTGTTGATGCAGTGAAAGAAGTCGTAAAGGCAAATGAATCCTTTGTGCCACCTTATGGTTCAGGAGCAACGTTATATTTACGTCCTTTCCTGATCGGTGTCGGAGAAAACATTGGTGTTCATCCAGCGCCTGAGTATTTGTTTGTGGTTTTCTGTACGCCTGTAGGAGCCTATTTCAAAGGTGGATTGAAACCAACGAACTTTATCGTTTCTGGTTATGACCGAGCTGCTCCGAATGGTACGGGAGCTGCCAAAGTTGGTGGAAACTACGCAGCAAGTTTATTACCAGGGACTGAAGCGAAAGAATTAAATTATTCAGATTGCGTTTACCTAGATCCAGCGACGCACACAAAAATTGAAGAAGTCGGCGCGGCGAATTTCTTTGGTATCACTAAAGACAACCAGTTCATCACACCGCAATCGCCTTCGATTTTACCAAGTATTACGAAGTATTCCTTGTTGCAGATTGCAGAAGAACGTTTGGGACTTAAAGCAGTTGAGGGAGATATCTACATCGATCAACTTGATCAATTTGCAGAAGCAGGTGCGTGTGGAACCGCAGCGGTGATTTCACCGATTGGTGGAATCTACTATAAAAATGATTTACATGTCTTTTACAGTGAGACAGAAGTAGGACCAGTAACTAAGCGCTTATATGAAGAATTGACGGGTATCCAGTTTGGGGATATCGAAGCACCAGAAGGTTGGATCGAAGTCGTCGAATAATGACTGGCTTTAAAAATAACTACAAAAAAATCAGCTCTCACATTGGAGGGCTGATTTTTTATTGGATCAAGATAAGTGAACACCTTTATCTACGTAAATGATATCACCGATGATCCCGCTAGATAGGGGGCTGATCAAGAAAGCACAAGTATTTCCAACTTCTTCGATCGTCACACCTTGTTGATCGGGGGTGCGTGATTCGGATAATTCGATCAATTTTTGGTAATCCTTCACTCCAGTCACGGCTAACGTTTTGATCGCACCAGCAGAGATCCCATTGACACGGATTCCTTTAGGTGAGAATTCAGCGGCTAAGTAGCGAATGGCAGCTTCTAGTGAAGCTTTCGCGATGCCCATCATATTATAGTTAGGGATCGCTCGTTGTGAACCAAGATAAGACATACTTACGATCCCACTGTTAGGAGCTAAGTACTTTTGGGCATACTTCGATACAGCGATCAATGAATAGCTACTGATGTCTTGTGCTAATTGATAACCATCTCTTGAAATATCAGAAACGTTACCTGAAAGCTCTTCTTTGTTGGCATAAGCAACAGCGTGGACCAAACCATGGATCTCACCGGCATATTCACCAATCGTATCCATCGCTTTTTCGATGCTCTCATCGCTAGCAACATCACACTCTACAGTGAAGGCATCTTCACCGACTAATTTGACTAGCGATTTCTTCATCCGTTCATTTTGGTACGTATAGATGATCTCAGCGCCTTGTTGCATCATTGCTTCTGCACAACCCCAAGCAATACTGCGTTTATTCGCAACACCCATGATCACGATTTTTTTTCCTTCTAAAAAAGACATATAGACACTCCTTTGATTCAATAAAAGTTTTGTTTGACGATAATATAAGTGCAAAAAAATAACTTCTTGATTTCTTATTATTCAGTAAAATGCTTTGATTGTCAAACTATTTTTTTGATGAATAAAAAATGATTGCCAAATAATCAAGAATATGATACTTTGATAATCAAAGTATTGATTACGGCAATTGCCCGAAAGAAGGAGTAAACTATGTCATACGCATTATCAGCAACGGAAGTAATGGATCTTATTCCAAACCGTTACCCAATTTGTTACATCGATTACGTGGATTCGATCGATTCAGGAAAGAAGATCATTGCAACAAAAAATGTAACGATCAATGAAGATTTTTTCCAAGGTCATTTCCCTGACAATCCTGTCATGCCCGGAGCGTTGATCCTAGAAACCCTTGCACAAGCAGGTTCGATCTTGATTTTAAAATCAGAAGAGTTCCTAGGCAAACGTGCGTATATCGGTGGGATCAACAAAGCAAAATTCCGCCAAAAAGTCGTTCCTGGAGATGTGATGAAGTGTCATTTTGAGATCATCAAAATGAAAGGACCTGTAGGGACTGCGATTTCTGAAGCTTTTGTTGACGATAAAAAAGTGTGTGAATGTGAATTTACATTTATCGTCAATGAGCAAGCATAAAGATAAAAATAAACTTTAGGAACCCATAGAGAGGTTCTAAAAATAGCAATAGATATGGCAATAGGGGAGCGGAAAGTAGCTTTCCGCAAAAAAGAATCATCTTCTGAATAGTTTTCTATTCTTAGATGATCTTTTTTTGTCTATTTAAGACTGTTTTGAAAATGTTAAGTTTTACTAAAGATGAAAATAAAAAAACTATTTTTTAGCGAAAATATAAAAAATAGTTGTAAAGTCCCAGCCATCAAAAGTTTTTTTAGTAAAAAAGGGAGTGGGATATTCGTTCATCTCACCCACCTATAACCGAATAAACGGCGGGAACAAAAGTAACCTCTTCGAAAATAAGGCGCCATCCACAAAAATTTGAAAAACAATTTTCGTGGATGGCGCCTTATTTCTCGAGGCTGAACACTTCTGTCACGACCTCGAAGTGTTCAAATGTGTGTTTATTTTGCTTCCTGTAAGATGTTGATTTTTTCGATCTTCACATCTTCTTTTGGCTTATCTGAGCTATCTGTTTCGACAGCAGCGATCGCATCAACGACGTCCATACCTTCAACGACTTGACCAAAGACAGTGTATTCACCATCTAAGCTAGGGTAGCCGCCATTTTTATAAGCGTCAATGATAGCTTGTGGGTAATCATCTTTCAATAAACCATCATGCATGTCATCAGAGTTTTGTACGATGAAGAATTGGCTGCCATTACTATTCGGGTCTTGTGTACGAGCCATTGAAAGGGCGCCGCGGATGTTATACAGTTGGTTTGAGATCTCCGTTTCGAAACCTTCTCCCCAAATACTTTCTCCGCCAGTTCCGTTCCCTTCAGGATCGCCACCTTGGATCATAAAGTCTTGGATGACACGATGGAAAGTGACGCCATCGTAATAGCCATCTTTAGCATGAGTCATAAAGTTCTCCACAGCTTTTGGTGCAAGCTCTGGGAATAGTTTGATCTTGATCGTTCCTTTAGTTGTGACCATTTCAACTAGATCTTCGTTATCAGCGACTTCTGTATTCAATTGAGGTAACTCTAAAGAATTTAAATCAATACTTTCTACAGTGCTAGTCTCTGTTGTTTTTTCTGTTGATTCTTTCGTGCTTGAAGAGGCGGTATCTGAACCGTTCGACGTACAACCAGCTGCAAATAATAGCGTTGCAGCCATACTCATAGTTAAAAATAATTTTTTGTGTTTCATAAGTAATTCCTTTCTTTTTTTGTTCGTTGTTATCTTTAATGATAGCAAATTATCAGATAAATACCTACACTTTTTCGAACAATAAGCGAAATTATTTAATAAATAGCAAAAGGTGTAGACCATTTGAAAGCGGTTTGTTATAATGTAAGTGGATACAAAAACGCACATCCAGGAGGGTATCAACACATGGGAAAATTAGGAATTTCAATTTATCCAGAACGTTCAACGTTTGAAAAGGACAAAGAATATTTAGATTTAGCACATAAATACGGATTTAAACGTGTGTTCACAAGTTTATTACAAATTGCAGACGATAAAGAAAAAGTCTTAGCAGACTTTAAAAAAGTCGTCGATTATGCCAATCAATTAGAGATGGAAGTCATGGTGGATATCAATCCAGCGTTATTTGAACAGTTAGAGATCTCATATGATGATCTATCGTTCTTCGATGAGATGGGCGCCGACGGCATTCGTTTGGACATTGGATTTACTGGAGCAGAAGAAGCAAAAATGACTCGGAATCCATACAATATCAAAATCGAGATCAACATGAGTTCAGGCACGAATTATGTTGACAATATCATGAGTTATTCGCCGAACACAGATAACTTACTAGGTTCACATAACTTTTACCCTCATCGTTATTCTGGTTTAGGCTATGATCATTTTGTCGCTTGTTCGGAGAAATTCCGCAAATATAATTTGAATACGATGGCATTCGTAAATTCACAAACAGCTGACTTTGGCCCATGGCCGACGCAAGACGGACTTTGCTCATTAGAAGACCATCGTGATCTTGAAATCGCGACGCAAGTCAAACACTTGATGTTGACAGGTTTGATCGATGATATCTCTGTAGGAAATGCTTATGCGAGTGAAGAGGAATTACGTGCAATGTCTGAAGCTTTCTTTGCAAGCTATCCTACATTAAAAGTTGATGTAGCAGAAGATATCACAGAAGATGAACGTATTTGTCTATTCGATAATCTTCATAGTTATCGTGGAGATCGCTCAGAGTATATCTTGCGTTCAACGATGACACGCATCTATTACAAAGACAAACCATTCCCAGCGCATAATACGAAAGATATGACCCGTGGGGATGTATTGATCGATAACGTTGGTTACGGACAATATAAAGGTGAAACACAAATTGCTTTAAAAGAAATGAAGAATGATGGACGAGTGAATGTCGTCGGACGTATCTCAGACGATGAGTTATTCTTACTTGATTTCTTGAAACCATGGTCAAACTTCAAGTTGATCGAAAGTAAGTAAGTGTGTAATTAAATATTGAAAAGACCCGTAAAGCTGATCGCTTTACGGGTCTTTTCAATGACGATTATTATTTATTCTAGATTGCATCACACGTCCTCTTTGTTTATACTAATTTTAGACAGTACATCAATGTAAAAGCAAGGAAGGTATAAGATGAAACTTTGGATCAAAATTTTAATCGGCGTGACATTACTCGTGACAGTCGTATTAGTCTTTGCGGGTAATTATTTTTATAACTATGCCGTTGTTCCTTCAGAAAAAGACTTTTTAGAAGGCGATACTCCTGGCACAACAAAAACAAATGAAGAATCGAGTGCACAATCTTGGTTTGCGAACCCTGAAAATCGTAAAGAATGGCAACAGACATCTGCGGATGGATTGAAGTTATCAGCCATTTATCTACCAGCAACAGACAGTCATAAAACAGCGATCGTGGCTCATGGATATATGGGAAATGCGGAAACGATGGCAAATTACGCAAAGATGTTCCATGATCTTGGCTATAACGTATTAGTCCCTGATGCCCGCGGCCACGGAAAAAGCGAAGGGGATTATATCGGCTTTGGCTGGCACGAACGGAAAGATTATGTGAAATGGATCGATCAAGTGCTTGAAACAAACGGTCAATCTGAAGAAATCGTTTTATACGGTATTAGTATGGGGGCAGCTACTGTGATGATGACTAGCGGAGAACCATTGCCTACAAATGTTAAAGCGATCATCGAAGATTGTGGCTATTCCTCTGTTAACGAAGAATTGGCTTATCAGCTTAATGAATTATTTAGCTTACCACCGTTCCCATTGATCCAAGTAACTAGCTTGATGACAAAAATCAGAGCCGGCTATTTCTTTGGAGAAGCTGATGCAATCAAACAATTAGAAAAAAACCAATTACCGATGCTGTTTATCCATGGGGATGCGGATACATTTGTTCCTTACGAAATGTTGGACAAAGTCTACCAAGCGACGAACGGACCAAAAGAAAAATATATCGTCCCAGGAGCAGAGCATGCCAAAGCATATTCGATCGATCCTGAGAATTATCAAAAGACTGTAAGTAGTTTCCTAGAAAAATATGTAAAATAACTGTTGTGACCAAAGTGTTTCTTAAAGAACTTTAAGAACTTTCTTGAAACTTTTGGTCACAACGTTTTATTTTGTCTCCATTCGTTCTTGCAGTAAAATAAAGAAAGAGTCAGGAATTTCCGTGAAACTTTCAGTTTAATGATGGACAAACGGGCCATTCACCGATAAAATAGACAGGACTTGTGTTTATTGTGGAAATTCAGGTAGTCAGTATAGTTAGAATAGATAAAAGGAAATAGGAGGACGATAATATGTCCATGTTTTTAGATCAAGTAACAATCGACGTGAAGGCTGGTAAAGGCGGAGACGGGATGGTTGCGTTTCGTAGAGAAAAATATGTACCTGATGGAGGACCGGCTGGTGGTGATGGCGGTCAAGGAGGCGATGTGATCTTAGTCGTTGATGAAGGCTTACGTACGTTGATGGACTTCCGTTTCAATCGTCACTTTAAGGCTCAGCCCGGTGAAAATGGCATGAGTAAAGGAATGCATGGACGTGGTTCTGATGATACGTATGTCAAAGTCCCTCAAGGAACAACTGTACGTGATGCAGAAACAGGGGCACTCTTAGGAGATTTGATCGAAGATGGTCAGACTTTAGTAGTAGCAAAAGGCGGCCGCGGCGGTCGCGGAAATATCCGTTTTGCTTCTCCAAGAAACCCTGCGCCGGAAATTGCTGAAAACGGCGAACCCGGCCAAGAACGTAAAATCGAATTAGAATTAAAAGTACTAGCAGACGTAGGTCTTGTTGGGTTTCCATCGGTTGGGAAATCGACCTTGCTTTCTGTGATCTCTTCGGCAAGACCAAAAATAGGGGCGTATCACTTTACTACCCTTGTGCCAAATCTAGGGATGGTCACTACAAGTGACGGCCGTAGTTTTGCGGCGGCGGATCTTCCAGGACTGATCGAAGGAGCTTCACAAGGCGTCGGATTAGGCACACAATTTTTGCGTCATATCGAGCGAACTCGTGTCATTTTGCATGTGATCGATATGAGTGGAATGGAAGGGCGCGATCCTTACGAAGATTACTTGGCGATCAACCATGAGTTGTCTTCTCATAACTTGCGCTTGCTAGAACGTCCACAGATCATTGTAGCAAATAAGATGGATATGCCAGATGCAGAAGAAAATCTAGTGAAATTCAAAGAACAACTAAATAAAAACAAAGAAGATGAATTTGCCGATGACATCCCAGTATTCCCGATTTCTGGCGTGACTCGTAAAGGACTGGATGCCTTACTGAATGCGACAGCTGATCTATTGGAAGTAACACCAGAATTCCCATTGTATGAGGAAGAGATCGAAGAAGAAACCGTTCATTATGGCTTCAATCCAGAAGGTCCTGAATTTACGATCGATCGTGAACCAGATGCGACATGGGTATTGTCAGGTGAGAAGATCGAGAAGTTATTCCAAATGACTAACTTTGACCACGATGAAACGGTGATGCGTTTTGCTCGCCAATTACGTGGGATGGGTGTCGATGAAGCCTTGCGTGCCAGAGGTGCAAAAGATGGTGACTTGGTGCGTATTGGTGAGTTTGAGTTTGAATTTGTCGAATAGTATTGGATACACCACATATTTAGGTGACTAGATAGCCGTTCAGCTCCAAGTGGTAAGGCGAAATTTGAGAAAATAATCGTTCATTTTTTCAAGTTTTGGCTTACTCTCTTAAGAGTAGTTTTTTTAAAACGTTTATCAGATTTTAGGAGTTGACGAATGTCATACTCCTTTTTTTGTATACTGCGTTATTTTTTAAAGGTTTTCCCTTTTATTTTTGTTTATTCCAAGGTACACTAAAAGAAAATGAGAAAGAGGCGGTCTCCATGAGCAAACGAGTGATCATATTGAATTTTGAGTTAGAAAGTCAAGCCTACCAAGCATTTTCTGAAATCAAGAAGCTTCACATGACGAGAGCGATCAAAGGCGAACAAATGGCGGTCATCAGCCATCAGTCTAATGGTGTTCATCAATTCAAAATCGAAGACTTTTTAGATTTTACTGGCAATAATAAATCCTCTAAAGGTGGTCTGATCGGGATGCTAGTTGGCGTTTTAGGCGGCCCATTAGGGATCTTACTAGGATGGTTTGCGGGCGGAATGATCGGTGCCAGCCAAGATGCGAAGGAAATCAAAGATGCACAAACGGTGTTTGATTTTGTCGGAAATAAGATCGGCGAAGGCGCAACCGGTCTGATCTTGATCGCAGAAGAAGAGGACAACCGACCATTGAACCAACTGGTGATGATGGAATTAGGTGGAGAAATCACTCGTTTGGATTATGAAGAAGTAGAACAAGACGTTCATGATGCAACAGAGGTAGAAAAACATGCAAAAGAAACAGCGCAGAAAAATTGGGATGAAAAGCACAAAAAGCCAACGGATGGATCAGAGGATGTTACACCTTCTGAATAATAAATAATAACGTATGAACTATAGATAGTAGCATAGATACAATCTTTTCATTCTAAAGAGAACTTTTCTAACAAATATCCTGCGAATTTCAGTTGATTGTCGGCTGATTTTACCCTAGAATTAATAAGAATGAATAGAAAGTCAGGTAAATTATGGAACTAGAATTTTTAGGTACAGGCGCAGGGGTTCCTGCTAAACATCGAAATGTCTCAAGTATCGCATTGAAACTTTTGGACGAACGAAACGAGATTTGGTTGTTTGATTGTGGGGAAGGCACACAAATGCAGATCCTACGAACGAATATCCGCCCAAGAAAAATAGAAAAAATCTTTATCACTCATCTTCACGGTGATCATATTTTTGGTTTGCCAGGTTTGATCAGTAGTCGCTCATTTCAAGGTGGCGAAACACCTTTAGAAATCTATGGGCCCAAAGGAACGGAAGCATTCGTACGCAATGCGTTGACGATTTCTCAAACAAAACTGGGGTATCCACTTGTGTTTATTGATCTATCAGAAGAGCAAGCTATCTTTGAAGACGCGCACTTTTCTGTGTATGCAAAGAAATTAAGTCATGGTATCGATAGCTATGGATATCGGATCGTTGAGCATGATCACAAAGGCGAATTACAAGTTGATAAGCTCAAAGAACTGAATATTCCGGCTGGCCCCATCTATGGCAAACTAAAAAAAGGGGAAACAGTCCAATTAGAAAATGGGCAGCTCATCAACGGACGTGATTTTGTCGGTCCAGACAAAAAAGGCCGAATCGTGACGATTTTAGGAGATACTCGAAAAACGACGAATTCTGTTTTATTAGCAAAAGATGCAGATGTCTTGGTACATGAAAGTACGTTTAATAAAAACGAGGCAAGAATGGCCCATAATTATTTCCATTCAACGACTCATCAAGCCGCAGAAGTGGCAAAAGAAGCAAATGTCCAAAGATTATTACTGACTCATATCAGTGCGAGATATCTAGGGAAAGCAACACAGGAACTTGAACAAGAAGCACAAGAAATCTTTCCAAATACAAAAGTCATGAAAGATTTTGAGGTTGTGGATGTTCCGTTTCAAGAGGAGGAAAAAAGTTGAATTTAGAAAATAAAGTCGTTTTAGTCACTGGCGGTTCTGGTGGCTTAGGTGCACAGATCTGTTACGAAGCAGCAAAACAAGGAGCAATCGTTGTCACGTGTGCGAGAAGAATCCAACAAATCGGCGAAGTGAAGGCGGTTTGTCAAGAACTAAGTGGAAAACCAGCATACGCGTTTCAACTAGATGTTAGTAATCCTGACAGCGTAGATGAATTGTACGACAAGGTGATGACTGAGGTCGGTCGTGTTGATATCTTAGTCAATAATGCTGGATTTGGTATCTTTGAGGATTTCTTATCCTTTGACTTAGGAAAAGCCTACGATATGTTCGAAGTCAATGTTTTAGGGATGATGGTATTGACACAAAAATTTGCGATCGATATGGCAGAAAGACGCCAAGGACATATCATTAATGTGGCATCCATGGCAGGAAAAATGGCGACAGCTAAATCTACGATCTATTCCGCTACAAAATTTGCTGTTTTGGGCTTTTCAAATGCGTTACGTTTAGAGTTGAAGCCACTAGGAGTCGCGGTCACAACGGTAAATCCCGGACCAATCGAAACGGAATTTTTTGATAAGGCTGATCCAAGTGGTAATTATTTGGAAAAAGTCGGTCACTTAGTTTTGGATTCAACTAAATTGGCGCAAACGATCGTGCGAGCGATGAAACATCCTAAACGTGAGATCAATCAACCGGTATTGTTAGAAATCGCGTCTAAATTTTATGCACTTTTCCCAACCATTGGGGATTATTTTGCAGGTGGAATTTTTAATAAAAAGTAGGTGAAGTAAATGAAAAAGCAAGGTAGTGTGATCGTTGGTTTTTTACTTGTACTTGTCATTGTCGTGTTCGCTGTATTGAACAATCAAAATGTTCCTGTAAGCTTTGGCTTTGCTTCTTTTAATGCGCCACTGATTCTAGTGATCATTGGTTCAGCATTGATTGGTGCATTGATTGTATTTTTAACAGCCTTTACGACACTATGGCAACAGAAGAAACAATTAAAACAATTAACAAAAGAATTAGCAGAGAACCAAGCAGATATCCAAAAGAAAATCGAAGAGGCGACAGAAGAACAACAAAGGCAATTTCGAAATGAACGTGCGGAACTTGAAGCGGCCTATCAAGCAGAATTACAAGCAAAGCAAATACAGATCGAACAAATGCAAACCCCTTCTGAATCACCTTCTCAAACACCAAAGCAAAGCGTCAATTACTTTGATTGATCATGGATAGCTGATGTTTTTTTGAAAGTAAATAGAATAAAGTGGTAGAAATCACTGTATCAAAAATCAAATAGAGGATTTATTAATCAATTTCTAAAAGGCAACCAAAGTAGGCAAACGAATCTGTTTTGTCTACTTTGGTTTATTTAAGTTGGAGATGTCAGAATCTAATCTTCTGAAATTCTTTTTTTTAGAGAAGACGTTTGCTATAATGACTAAGTTAGGGGTGAGTATGTGAGACGAGCAAATTTTGATTGGAAGGTCAATGAAACAACACCTTCTGAATCTTTTATCCAAATAATCAAACAACAAGGATTGTCTCCTCTGATCGGGCAATTGCTATGGCAAAGAGGATACCGAGAGGAAGAAAGTATCCATCGGTTTTTACATCCAAAAGAGCAAAAGTTGCATGATCCATATTTGATGTTTGATATGGACAAGGCAATCAGCCGTATCCAAGAAGCTGTGATCAATGGTGAACAAATCTTAGTTTACGGAGATTATGATGCAGATGGTATCACCAGTGCGACCGTCATGAAAGAAACGTTAGAATTGCTTGGTGCCCAAGTGGAAGTCTTTTTACCTAATCGATTTGAACATGGGTATGGACCTAATCTAACCGTTTATCAAGAGAAAATAGCCGCAGGTACCCAACTGATCGTGACTGTCGATAATGGGGTAGCTGGGCATGAAGCAATTGCTTATGCACAACAGCAGGGAGTAGATGTGATCGTGACAGATCATCATGAGTTGCCTAGTGAATTACCGACGGCTTATGCAATCATCCATCCCCGCCATCCACAAGGCAATTATCCTTTTGGAGAATTAGCAGGTGTCGGTGTCGCGTTTAAAGTAGCGACCGCTTTGTTGGAAGAACCACCAGCAGAATTTTTAGATTTAGTCGCAATTGGCACAATCGCTGACCTTGTCTCTATGACTGATGAGAATCGGACGCTAGTGGCGTTAGGCTTAGAGGCAATTCGTCATACCGAGCGAGTAGGCTTACAGGCACTGTTTGCGAAAAGTAGTGTACGTGCGAATGAAGCGGATGAAACGATGATCGGTTTTTCGATTGCCCCGCGCTTGAATGCCATCGGCCGGATGGGAGACCCTAATCCAGCGGTTGAATTACTAGCCACATTCGACGAAAATCAAGCTCAGACATTAGCCGAGCAGTTACAAACGGTCAATGAAGAACGTAAAGCGATCGTTGAGCAAATCACCTCAGAAGCATTGGCGATGATCAATGACGAGAACCAGATCCATTTGTTAGCACATCCAGGCTGGCATGAAGGTGTACTAGGGATCGTCGCTGGAAAAATCATGAACCAAACAGGCAAACCAACAATCGTTCTAGGCATCAAAGACCAGACCATTGCAAAAGGATCAGGTCGAAGTATCGAAGCGTTGAATCTTTTCGATATGCTGAATGAGATGCGTGAATTGTTTACATTTTTTGGTGGCCATCACGCAGCAGTCGGATTAACAATGCCAACGGAGAATATCCCTCAGTTACAAGACCGGATGAATGCCTATATAGAAGAAAAGAAAATTGACTTGTCCAAAGGTCCTGTGTTGGCGATCGATCAAATCGTCTCCCCAAAGGATGTAACGGTCGAACAAATCGCTGCATTGAAATTACTGGCACCATTCGGAACAGATAATCCTGTACCTAACTTCTTATTCAAACAGGTTGCTGTCCAAAATGTAAAACGAATCGGTTCGAACCAACAGCACTTGAAGCTTTCTTTAGTGGATGATGATAGTCAATTAGATGCTGTCGCGTTTGGTTTTGGTCCACAAGAAAACGAATTTGTAGATGATTCACTTGATATTGTCGGACAATTATCGATCAATGAATGGAATGGGCGTAAAAAACCGCAGCTGATGGTTTCTGACTTTGCAGTAGAAGGATTGCAAGTATTTGATTGGCGGGCGAAACGTTACCGAACATTAGCAAATGAAATCGAAAGTCCGTTCTATTTAGCGTTTGATGAAGCATCGATCAAAGAACTAAATGAGTCGATACAAAAACACATCATTCTTGGGACAGATAAAGAAATGATTCAATCATGGATTCAGGAAAATGACCCAAAAGCATTAGTAGTGATCGATTGTCCAACGGATCTGACCGACTTGAAAGAGATCTTATCTTTTGGGGCATTTAGTCGAGTTTACTTCTTAGGTATTTCTGTTGATGAAGCATACTTGAACGGTGTAGGAACAAGAGAACAATATGCACGACTCTTCAAATTGATCCATGCGCAAGAACGGATCGATATCCGACATAAATTAGGTGCAATGGCCAACTATTTAAAAATCCCACAAAAATTATTAATTTTTATGATACAGGTGTTTTTTGAGTTGAAGTTTGTTACAATAAACAATGGTGTTTTGGAGAAAGTCGCAGATCCGGCGAGTCATCCTTTGACTGCAAGTGACCGCTATCAGAAGCGATTGAAAAAAATCAAATCAGAGGAATTCTTACTATTAAGTGACATTCCCACAATAAAAAAATGGTTAACAACCTAGGAGGAAACAATAAAGTGGATTTAAAAAATTATATTGCTAGTATTCCTGACTATCCGTCAAAAGGAATTATATTTAGAGATATCTCGCCATTGATGGCTGATGGAGATGCTTATCGGGAAGCAACGAAGCAAATCGTTGATTATGCGAAGGAAAAACGTATCGATATGGTCGTTGGACCAGAAGCGCGCGGATTTATCGTAGGTTGTCCAGTAGCTTATGAATTAGGTGTGGGCTTTGCTCCTGTTCGTAAGAAAGGAAAATTACCTCGTGAAACGATCGAAGTCACTTACGGACTTGAATACGGTACAGATACCTTGACGCTGCACAAAGATGCAATTCAACCAGGACAAAGAGTCTTGATCTGTGATGACTTATTAGCAACAGGTGGAACGATCAAAGCAACAATCGAATTGATCGAAGAACTTGGCGGAGTTGTTGTTGGTTGTGCCTTTTTGATCGAGTTGATGGACTTGCATGGTCGTGACAAAATCGAAGGCTACGACATGATTACTTTGATGGAGTATTAATCAAATAAAATATTGAACAGAACCCCCCCTTCCACAAACGGATGAACCGTTTGCGGAAGGGGGGGTTCGTTGGATGAGTAGCCTCAATTTATTGATGGAACAAATGAGTGCAAGGGTAGGTAGTCAGTTTGTCGTTAAAAAAGCAAACGAGCGATCATCGTTTGCTTGGACGGATTTTTCATAGAAGCGATCTTATTTACTTTTACGAGTGCCTGGAGCTGTAATAGGTTTCGTGATAGAAGGAGTCTTCATGGGATTGACGACGTTGTGATTGACGGTATTTTTTTTCATCCCACAACATAAACCACAATGTAAACAAAGGAACAAAAACCAACAGCGCTGTACGTAGACCAAAATTACCAATAATAATACCTAAAAACAAAACGATCAATACTAAACCAAAACGTCTCATTGATTTCATGATTTTCACCTCTTTATAGAATGCGAACAAAAGTTCGTATCATTAGTATACGAACTTTTGTTCGGTTTGTAAAGAGGGAAGTTCAAAAAGAACAAAGATATCTGCTAAAAGAGGAAAAGACGAGCTTGAGATCATGATCTCAAGCTCGTAAATAAATAACTAAATTTTCTTTTCTTATCAATAAATATGACTACGGTACAGACCAACGACTCGACCTAAGATCGACACCTCATCTAAAATGATCGGTTCCAGTAAATCATTCTCGGGTTGCAAACGGAAATGATCTCTTTCTTTATAGAACCGTTTGCAAGTTGCTTCGTCTTCTGCAGTCATCGCAATAACGATATCACCATTTTGTGCAGTTTCTTGTTTGCGGACAATGACATTATCGCCATCCAATATCCCAGCATTGATCATACTTTCTCCTCGGATCGTCAACATGAACAGACTACCTTCTTCTGATGAAAGGTTTGGTGGTACTGGAAAGAAGTCAGAAGCTTCCTCAACAGCTAGTATCGGCTCTCCGGCAGTAACAACTCCGAGAACAGGAATCGTTGTTGGGCGAATCCCGATTTTTGATAATCCTTGTTGCGTCAATTCGATGGCACGTGGTTTCGTAGGGTCTCTTTGAATAAAGCCTTTTTTCTCTAATCGGGCAAGATGACCATGGACTGTCGATGTTGAAGAAAGCTGAACAGCTTCTCCGATCTCACGGACAGTCGGTGGATAGCCTTTTTGGGTCACTTGTTCGTGAATATATCGTAAGACTTCGATTTGTCTTGTTTCAGTTTGTCGGGCCACAAGGTACACCTTCTTTCACTTGATAACTAAATAGTACCATAGAAAATACTTGATTTCAAACAAATGTTCGCATTAAAGACTATTGATGTAGTTGTTTTTTTTTCATTTTTTATATAAGATGTAGGAGAAGCAAAAGCGAGGAGGAATAGTTGTGTTATCGCCTGAAAAAATCGAACGTATCAATCAGTTAGCTAAAAAGAAAAAAGCAGAAGGATTGACACCAGCCGAAGTCAAAGAACAAAAGGAATTACGAGAAGCATATCTGACAGCCTTTCGTTCTGGCATGAGACATCATATTGAAGGGATGAAAGTTGTTGATCCCGATGGAAATGATGTCACACCAGAAAAATTGAAAGAAATCCAGAAGAAAAAAGGCCTCCACGACCGAAATAGCAAGTTTTAGTAAAAAAAACTAAAAGTCGTTGCTTTTTTAGAGGAGATACTATAAAATTAGAAGTAGAAATATAGGTAAAAAAAACCTAAATTACAGGAGGGGTTACATTGTTTGATAAAATTGATCAGCTTGGTGTGAATACGATCCGTACATTGAGTGTCGATGCAGTACAAAAAGCAAATTCAGGACATCCGGGGTTACCAATGGGTGCCGCGCCAATGGCTTATGCCCTTTGGACGAAACACTTGAAAGTGAATCCGAAAACTTCTAAAAACTGGGCAGACCGTG
>Ga0308169_10000820_pt1 | contig 40819 bp, 28 predicted proteins | sample PhyBR1_2_FD_202139 | JGI IMG/M metagenome (GOLD analysis project Ga0308169, IMG submission 202139) | Phyllosphere microbial communities from UC Gill Tract Community Farm, Albany, California, United States - DLSLSB.R1 | ecosystem: Host-associated > Plants > Phyllosphere > Unclassified | place...
CATAGCGCAGGTTATCGCCGTCCGCGTAACGGCTGATGTGGTCCATGAAATTCATGTCGCGCAATTGCGCGTCGCCACTGCGCAGCACTTGCCCATTGCTTTCGATGGTGTAATGCAGGTCGATGCGCGGCCACTCGGCGCCATTCCGGATGACGCGCAGCTCGCGCGCGCCGCGGCCCTGGTGCATGCGGCCGGCGAGGTCGACGTCCTGCACATCGATGCGCAGGTTCTGTCCAGGCGGCAGCTTCGCGCCGAGGCTGGCGAAGTGCTCGGTCAGGTCCTTGAGCACTTCATCGCGCTCCCACTGGGAAAACGGCAGGTCGGAAAAGTGCTCCGGCTGGATATAGTTCACGGTCACATCGGCAGCGGCGGCGCCGGCGGCCAGCGCCAGCAGGCCGCTGACGGCCAGTCTTTGAATCACGTTCTTCATGGCGATTCCTCTCTATGAATTTTCTGGTTTTTACCAATGGAATATACGCGCCTTCGGTGCATGGGGACGTCTACGGCAAGTAAATTCTGTATCCATTTGTTAGGAGCTTGTGGGCTGTTTCTTCAATGGTTTGTTAGTCCTCGCACAGCCGGCCCCGTTGGGCAGGCGCAGACTTTCATTCAAGGAGGAATGCCCGTGCCCGAAGGACCATCGCTCGTTATTTTGAAAGAAGAAACGGCCCGCTTCGTCGGCCAGCAGATCGTGGAAGCCGGCGGCAACGTGCGGGCCGTCGACCCGACGCGCCTGCTCGGCCAGAGCATCGTATCGCTGCGCACCTGGGGCAAGCATTTCCTCATCGAATTGCCGAACATGGCAATCCGCGTCCATTTCCTGCTCTTCGGCACCTATCGCGTGAACGAAGAGCGCGAAGGAAAGACGCCGCGCCTCTGGCTGCGTACCGCCGAAGGCGATGTGCTGAACCTGTATGCCTGCGCGGTGCGCGAGATCGACCTGGACCTCGACAGCCAGTACGACTGGAGCGCCGACGTCATGGGCGAGGCATGGGACCCGAAGGCGGCGCGCAAGAAACTGCGCGCCTGCCCGGACATGCTGGCCTGCGATGCGCTGCTGAACCAGGACATCTTTTCGGGCGTGGGCAACATCATCAAGAATGAGGTGCTGTTTCGCATTCGCGTACATCCGGCCTCGACGATCGGCGCCCTGCCCGCGCCGAAACTTCGCGCGCTGGTCGAGGAGGCGCGTCAATACAGTTTCGATTTTCTCGGCTGGAAGCGCGAATATGTCCTCAAGAAGCACTGGCTGGCCCATGCGAAAAAGATGTGCCCGCGCTGCGATATTCCGTTTATCAAGGCCCACCTCGGCCGTACCAACCGGCGCAGTTTCTTCTGTGAACGGTGCCAGAAACGGTATAACTAAAGGCTATTGACTCATCCATCCAACACTTCCGCGTTCATACCATTACATCTCAATATATTGCCTGTTGTTAATGCTGCGTAGCCGTAATACAATCAATTCAAGCCTGCATGTATATAAGAGCACCGCTCTCAATGAGGGCTATCCCTTGTTCGCTTGTATCGACTCCCTTACGGTATCGGAAGCACCATGTCTTTTTTGTCTGCCGCCACGCCCAAACTCGCGCCCTGGAAAGTTTTGCTCGTCGATGACGAGCCGGATATCCATGACATCACCAAGCTCACGCTGAACCGCTTCCGCCTCGACGGCCGGGCGTTGAGCTTCCTGCACGCCTACAGCGGCGCCGAGGCCAAGGAAATCCTGGCGCGCGAGAAGGATATCGCGCTGGTCTTCCTCGACGTGGTGATGGAGCGCGAAGACAGCGGCCTGGAAGTGGCGCGCTGGATGCGCCAGGACCTGGACAACCAGTTCAGCCGCATCGTGCTGCGCACCGGCCAGCCCGGCCAGGCCCCGGAAGAGCGCGTGATCGTCGACTACGACATCAACGATTACAAGGAAAAGACCGAGCTCGACCGGACAAAACTGTTCACGACGACCTTTGCCGCGCTGCGCGCCTACCGCGACATCATGAAGGTCGAGGACGCGCGCCGCGTGCAGGTGAGCTACCGCGAAGGCCTCGAGCGCGTACTCGCCGCCTCCTCGCACATCTTTAAACAGCGCAACCTGAAAGACTTCGCCAGCGGCCTGCTGCAGCAAGTGGTCGCCCTGCTGCGCCTCGAGCAAAGCATGCTGCTGCGTTTGAAAGGCGCGAGCATGATCACCGGCGAAAGCCAGTACGAAGTGCTGGCCAAGATCGGCGAGTTCGGCGATGGCATTGACCCCGCCCTGCTGGCGCAACTCGACGAGGCGCGCCATAACAGGATCTCGAAGCTCCACGGCGACACCTATGTCGGCTATTTCCCGAACAATAGCGGCAAGGCCTCGCTGCTGGTGCTGCAAGGTGTCGAGGAAATTTCCGACATCGATGCGCAGTTGCTGGAAGTGTTCTGCTCGGGCGTGGCCATTGCTTTCGACAATATCCTGCTGAACCAGGAAATCACCGACACGCAAGCCGAACTGATCCTGCGCCTGGGCGACGTGGTCGAGTCGCGCTCGAACGAGGCCGGCAACCACGTGCGCCGCATGGCGCAGGTCTGCCACCTGCTGGCGCAAGCTTCCGGTTTGCCGGAAGACGAGACGGCCGTGCTGATGCATGCGGCCCCGATGCACGACATCGGCAAGATCGCCACGCCCGACGCGGTGCTGCTGAAACCGGGCCGCTTGAGCCCGGAAGAGTGGGAAGTCATGAAGCAGCACCCGACGGTCGGCCTGCAGATCCTGGACGGCTCGAGCCGCCCGATCCTGAAAGCCGCGGCCGTCATCGCCCACCAGCACCACGAGAAATACGACGGCACCGGTTATCCGCAGGGTTTGAAGGGTCAAGATATCCACCCGTATGCGCGCATCGTCGCGGTCGCCGACGTGTTCGACGCCCTGAGCCACAAGCGCGTCTATAAAGATGCCTGGCCGGTGCAGCAGGTGACCGACTACCTGCGCGAAGTCGCCGGCCACCACCTCGATCCGGTGTATGTCGACTTGCTGATCGAGAATATGGGCAAGGCGGTGGAGATCAATCAGAAGTGGCCGGATTGAGGCTGCCGGCACCGGGATTGTTCCCGGCTTTTGCGCCCTGACGCGTAGGGTGGGCGGCTCCACCCGGGCCTACGACCTGCCCGCGGCTTCAACGCCGCCCACGCGTTCAAGCAGCTTCGAAAACGGCGCGACGCGCATGCGTGCGTTGAACGCGTGGGCGGCGCATGCGTCGCGTCGACGCGTCGTTTCGGGCGGAGCCGCCCACCCTACCCGGCCTTATGCCGCCAGTTTCTCCGCCCGCCGGCTGCGCGGAAAGCTCAATTCGTAACGCAAGCCCGCCCCCGGCGCACTGTCGGCATGCACGCTGCCGCCCAGCGCCCCCGTCACCAGGTTGTACAGGATGTGCGCGCCGAGTCCGCTGCCGCCATTGCCGCGCTTGGTGGTGAAGAAGGGGTCGAACAGTTTGTCGAGCGTGTCGCGGTCCATGCCTGCACCATCGTCCGCATACGAGAGCGAGACGGTATCGCCTTCCACCGAGGCGCGGATCGTGATCGTGCCGGCCTGCTCCCGCTCCTCGAAGCCGTGCACCAGCGAATTCATCAGCATGTTGGTGACGATCTGCGACACCGCGCCCGGATAGCTTTCCAGCACCAGGTCCGCCGGGCAGTCGACCGTCACTTTCACCGGCCGGCCTTTCAGTTTCGGCTGCAGCGACAGCAGCACTTCGTTCAGATAATTGCGCAGGTTAAAACTGCGGATGTCGTCCGAGGACTGGTCCACCGCCACCTGTTTGAAACTGCGCACCAGGGCGGCGGCGCGCTGGGTGTTGGTGGTCATGATGCGCAGCGACTGGTCGACGATGTCGAGGAAGGAGTGAAGGCTGTCCTCGGTCATCTCGCCGGCGCCGAGTTCTTCGCGCGTCAGGCGCAGTTCCTCGACCAGGTGGCTCGTTGCCGTCACGCAGATGCCGAGCGGGGTGTTGATTTCGTGGGCGACGCCGGCTACCAGGCGGCCCAATGAGGCGAGCTTTTCCTGGCGCACCAGTTCGCCCTGCGCCTGCTGCAGCTGGGTCAGCGCAACGTTCAGGGCCGCGTTTTGTTCTTCCAGCTGCGCCGTACGCTCATGCACGGCGCGCTCGAGCCGGTCCATGCTTTGCAGGCCCTGCAGTGCGACCGAGACATGGTTCGCAATCACGCCAAATAAAGCCTGGTCCTCGTCGCTGTAGGTGTGTTCCGGGGTATAGCTCTGGATAACGATCGCGCCCAGCGGCAGGTGCTGCTGGTCGAGCAGCGGGCAGCCCATCCAGTGCTCGGCCGCGCTGCCGGCGCCGAAGTTCAGGCGCGCCTTGAAATCGGCGGCGGTGACGACGAGCGTCTGGCGGTTCAGGATGACCCAGGCGGTGGGCGATTCATCAGGGGAAGCGAGCTGGACGGGATGGTTCAGGGGCGGGCCTTCGTCCGATTCGTCGACGAAGTAGACGAAGCGCACCGTGCCCTCGTCGCGGTCGGACAAGGCGACATAGAAGTTCGCCGCATACATGATGCGGCCCAGCGCGCGGTGCACGGCGCTGATGAATTCGGTGATATCGCTGCAGCTGGTCGATGTCTGCCCGATTTCAAGCAGCATCGACTGGACCGCTTCCAGCCGGTCAAGACGTTCCATTGGCTTCCCTTGATATTAATTCTCAGGGGAAATATTAGCAGCCGCCGCGCGATAAAGCACTAGCCGTGCGTGAATCTGTGGCGTGGCGGTGTCGCGAACGGCCGCAACACCGCGCCAGGCATTTAACGCGGCGCCTTGAACTCGTTCTCGATCCAGGCCTGCGCCGTACCCGGGGTCAGCTTGAAACTCGCGGCCACGCGCACTTGCGCCACCTGCTCGTGCATCTGGTCGGTCGCCGTGAGGATCGCATACGGGTCGTCGTCATCGGGCTTGATGTCGAGCGTGACCTTCAACTCGCCGCTCGCTTCGGTCCAGACATACAGGCTCTTGTGCAGCATCGCGTGCAGGTGCTGCTCGTGGCGGCGGATGACTTCCGAGGCCGTCTTGATCAGCGTATTGAAGGCGTTGACGTCGAGCGGCTTCGGGTTCTTCTTGTCGCGGCCCATCGTCCACGGACCGACCAGCGCCGGCTCCGGTTCGCCATCCTTGTACATGGCGACGGCCCAGCCCTCGTCATCGTCGTTCTTGATCACGCGTGCGGTCCAGCCATTGCCTTGCCACAGGCGCGGTTCCTGCACCGGGCCATCGTCCTCGCCTGGTTCCAGGTCGGATACTTCGTCGTTCATCGCTCGCTGCTTCCTTCTGTAAGGCTATCGCCCAAAGGTAAGATTTTACGGGAACAGCAGGGACGATGCGATAGCAAACGCATAAGAACGCGCCGATTGCCTGGCACAATTGGGTACTGCGCGGCGCGGGCTTACATGCGCATGCTGGGCAGGCCGGGCGGACGCACCGGGGGCGGAGGCGGCGTGCGAAACGGGTCGATGATGCGCTCTTTCGGCGCTTCCCGATTGAACGGGTTGATGATGATGGGTGGGATGGTCGGCGGGGCCGACGGCGGGCCTTTCGGTCCTCCTCCGAGCTGAATCTGCAGTGGCGCGCTGCGGTGCACCTTCATCGTTGAATTGACGACATGCATGGGTCCCTCCTACAACAGAGCAGGCTGTCAGTATAGGCGGCGATCCGTGCATTGCAAGGTCGGAAACCGGATGGCATTCGTCGGCGCCAGCCGCGCTCCGGCCCGCCAAATACGCCGCCCGTCGCACACGGCTCGCATCCAGGCGCGCCGATGCCTACAGTAAAGCCATCCCACTCCACTACCGAGGACCCGCCATGAAAAAGATCGTCCCCTACCTCATCCTGTTCCTGTGCGCACTGCTGCTGTGGGACCTGCTGTTCAGCTTTGGCGACGCCAGTTTCCACATCGACGGCGAGGAGTTCGATGGTCCGATCGGCGCCATGTTCGGCATCCTGCTGGCGGGCGGCGGCACCCTGATCGGCCTGCTCGTCGTGCTGGTGGTGGGCGTTGTGCTGGCGGTCGTGTTTGCAGGCGTCGGCATCGTGATCGTCGGCGCACTGGCGATCGCCGGCCTGGCGGTGGCCGCCGCGATCGTGCCCTTCCTGATCCCGCTCCTGCTGCCGCTGGCGCTGGTCTGGTACCTGGTCAGCCGGGCACGCCGCAACCGCGCCGTGCACAAGGTGGCTGTTTAAAAATCAGGCCGATTTTTCTGCCGCGAACTGCGCATAACCGCGGGCACGCAGTTCGCAGGCCGGGCAAGTGCCGCAGCCATAGCCCCAGTCGTGGCGGGCGCCACGCTCGCCCAGGTAGCAGGTGTGGGTCTCGAAGCGCACCAGGTCGACGAGGGCTTGCCCGCCGGCCTGCTCGGCCAGTTGCCAGGTCTGCTTCTTGTCGATCCACATCAGCGGCGTCTCGACTTTCAGCCTCGTCGCCATGCCCAGGTTCAGGGCCACCTGCAGCGCCTTCATCGTGTCGTCGCGGCAATCCGGATAGCCCGAGAAATCCGTCTCGCACATGCCGCCCACCAGCACCGTCAGGCCGCGCCGGTAAGCGACCGTCGCCGCCACCGTCATGAACAGCAGGTTGCGGCCGGGAACGAAGGTATTCGGCAAACCGTTCTCCTGCATTTCGATGGCGACATTGCTGGTCAGCGCCGTGTCCGAAATACGGGAGATCAACGACAGGTCGATCATGTGGTCTTCGCCGAGGCGCGCATCCCAGTCGGGAGACAGGGCGCGCATCTGCGCGAGCACGGTCGGGCGCACGGTCAGTTCGATCGCGTGGCGCTGGCCATAGTCGAAACCGATGGTTTCCACGCGGGCATAACGTTGCAGGGCCCAGGCCAGGCAAGTGGTGGAATCCTGTCCTCCACTGAAGAGGACGAGGGCGGTGTCGGGAGCATGCATGTGTCGTATTTTCGGTAGTTAATCGTTCGCCATCATTTTTGCAATTCCGCTAAGATGCGCTCAGCATTGATACTGATACTGAGACGGAGAAACATGGTTCCCGCAACATCCCATCGAACCGCACAAGCGGGGCCAGGACAATCACGGATTTTGGCACAAATCATGCTGTCCGTGTACGCCGTACTCGGCGGGCAAACGGCGTTTGCCCAACAGGCAAGCGAGCAGGCACCGGGCGACCAGGCGCCGAGCGCGCAGCCCCAGCCGCAGCGCGGACCCATCAATTACACCGTGCGTATCGATGCGCCCGGCAAACTCGACGACTTGCTCGAAGAGAACCTCGACCTGCTGCGCTGGCGCGGCAACCCGCGCGTCGACCTCGACCAGCTGCAGCGCCTGGTGAAGGCGGTGCCCGAGGAAGCGAAAACCCTGATCGCCACCGAAGGCTATTATTCGCCGCGCATCACCGCCGGGCTCGATACCAGCGGCGGCACCGCGGTCGCGCGCATCGTCGTCGATCCCGGCCAGCCGACGCTGGTGAGCGATATCGACCTGGTGCTGCAGGGTTTTGTCCCTTTCGAAAAAGGCGGCGCGCCGTATGATGCGGCGGCCCTGCGCAACCGCTGGTCGCTGCCGGTCGGTGCGCGTTTCCGCCAGGCCGATTGGGAAGGCGCCAAGCGCGATTTATTGCGCGAAGTGATGCAGTCGCGCTTCCCGCGCGCCCAGCTGGTCGAAACCAGCGCCACGGTCGACCCCGAGGCTTACAAGGCTTCCTTGCGCGTGGTGATCGACAGCGGCCCCGAAATGCGTTTTGGGGAATTGCGCATCCGCGGCCTGAAGCGTTATCCGCCCGAGGTCATCACCAACCTGAACAAGATCAAGCCGGGCGACATGTACACCGAGGCCGCCCTGCAGGCCTTGCAGGCGCGCCTGCAGGAAACCGGATATTTCGCCAGCGTCGAGGTCAGCGCCGACATGCGCGCCGTGCTCAACGCCGAGATCAAGGAACTCAAGGACGACGACGATGACAAGGCCCCGGCTGCGCAGCCCGGCGCTACGGGCCAGGACGCGGTTCCCGGCGCGGCCGCCACCGGCGTCAAACCCCCTACCGCTCCCGGCCCGACGGTCTTGCCGGTGCTCGTGCGCGTGACCGAGAACAAGCAGAAGAACGTCGAGGTCGGCGTCGGCTTCTCGACCAATACGGGCGGCCGCGCTTCGCTCAGCTATGACGACCTGAACGTGCTCGGCAAGCGCATGAAGAGCGACCTGATCTACGAACAGAAGCACCAGCTGGCCCGTGCCGATTTTTATTGGCCGACAAAGCCGAACGGCTATAACGACAGCGTCGGCGGCGGCTTCGAACGTACCGACCTGCGCGGCGAAATCACGACGACCGCCAGCGTGGCCGCGCGCCGCGCCTGGGGCACGCCGGAACTCGAACGCAGCATCACCCTGGAGGCGCTGGCCGAACAGCGCCAGGTCGAAGGCATCGACAATGCGTACAGCAAGAGCATCCCGCTCACCTACAGCGTCACCCGCCGCAAGCTCGACAACCTGCTGCAGCCGACGCGCGGCTATGCGCTCAACTGGCAGCTGGGCATCGCCCCGCTGCCGCTGTTCACCGACGAGAAATTCATCCGCGGCTATACGCGCGGCGTGTATTACCGTCCCATGGGCACGAGTGGTACCCTGATCCTGAAGGGCGAGGCCGGCGCCGTCGTCTCGAAGGACAAGGTCGGCGTGCCGAGCACCTTCCTGTTCCGTGCCGGCGGCGACCAGTCGGTGCGCGGCTACGGCTACCAGCAGCTCGGCGTGCGCGAGGGCGACGCCATCGTCGGCGGGCGCTACCTGCTCACCGGCGGCGCCGAGTACCAGTACTGGTTCCGTCCACCATGGGGCGTGGCCTTCTTCGTCGATGCGGGTAACGCCGCCGATAAAGTAAAAGACCTGAAACCCGAATACGGCTATGGCGTCGGTGCGCGCTGGCGCAGCCCGGTCGGCCCGATCAATGTCGACGTCGCCTACGGCCAGGCGGTGCGCAAGGTGCGCCTGCACTTCTCACTTGGATTCACGTTCTGATGGACGACCACAACCCCACTCCCCCCACCTCGGCGCAGGCGCCCGCCCCCAAAGCGCGGCGCTGGCCGCGCCGTGTCGCCATCGGCCTGCTCGTGACCGGCGGTGTCGTCGGCGGCGCGCTCTGGTACCTGGGGCGCGAAACGACGCTGCAGATGATCGCCGACCGCGCTGCGCGCTCGACCGGCGGCAAGCTGACGATGACCGGCGTGCGCGGCTCGATCTATGGCGCCATGCACATCGACCGCATCGTCTGGCGCACCGACACCCAGCTCGCCACCGTCACCAACATCGACCTGTCCTGGTCGCCGCGCCAGCTGCTCTCGAAGGGCATCGAGATCAACACCCTGCATGCGGCCGACCTGCGCATGGAGACCCTCAAGGAAACCGACGAGCCGGCCAAGATGCCCACCTCGCTCGCGTCGCCCTTCCCGATCTCGCTCGACGACGCGCGCCTGGCGAAAGCGACCTTCGTGAACAAGGGCGCCAGCACCGAGATCACCAATGTGCGCATGCGCCTGCATGGCGACAAGGTGAAATGGGAATTGCGCGACGCCGCCGCCACCACACCCTGGGGCCAGGTCGCGGCCGCCGGCACGATCGGCGCCGCGAAGCCGTTCAAGCTGGACGCCAACGCCAGCCTGTCGCAGGGGCACGTGGGCCCGGGCGCGACGCCCGCGCAGCTGAAACTGCGCGCCGGCGGCGACCTGAACCTGACGACGCTGGACGCCAGCGGCAACGCCGGCCGCGCGGGCGGCGAAGCGCGCCTGACCTTGTCTCCATTTGCCGAGATCCCGCTGCGCACCCTGAGCCTGAACGCGCGCAATATCGATCCGGGCTTTTTCAATCCTTCGCTGCCGACCGCCGACCTGACCCTGTCGCTGGCGGGCAAGCTGGACGACCAGCGCGCCATTTCCGGGAGCGTGAACCTGGTCAACGACGGCCCGGCCGGCACCATCGACCAGCAACGCCTGCCGCTGCGCGCCTTCCGCGGTCAACTCGGCGGCAACCTCGACGCCATGCGCATCGCCGACGTGGTGCTCGACTTCGGCGAGGCCGGACGTTTTACGGGCAGCGGCAGCGTGCAGCGTGGTGAAGATAAAGAAGGTCTTGGCACCGCCAAGTTCGCCCTGCATACCGACCGCTTCGATTTGAAGGGCATCCACGGCAGCATGAAGCCGACGAAAATTGCCGGCGACATCGCGGTGGCGAACGTCGGCAAGGTGCAGTCGCTCGACGTGCGCCTGGTCGAGAGCGGCCTGCGCCTGACGGCCAAGGCGAAGCTCGAAAACAATGTGGTCGACGTCTCCGAGGCCCACCTGTCGGCCGGCAGCGGCAGCGTGGCCCTGTCCGGCAACATGAAGCTGGGCGACGATAAGGCCTTCAAGGTGACGGCGAACGCGAGCCGCTTCAACCCGGCGGCGCTGGGCGATTATCCGCAAGCGGACATCAACGCCGTCGTGAATGCGAACGGCGTGCTGGCCCCGGCCTGGAAAGTGAATACCGATTTCGCGCTGCGTCCGAGCCGGCTGTTCGACCAGCCGCTGTCCGGCAAGGGCAAGCTGACTGCCGATGCGAAACACGTCACGGGCGTGGATGCGAACCTGGCGCTGGGCCAGAACACGGTCAACCTGGAGGGCGCGTTCGGTGCCCCGGGCGAGCGCCTCGCCTGGCGCATGGACGGGCGCCAGCTGGCCACCCTGCGCGCCGACCTGTACGGCGCAGTGAATGCCAGCGGCGTCATCACCGGCACCATGGCCAATCCGCGCACGACCTTTGTTGCCGACGCGAGCGGTCTCGGCTGGGTCGCGGCCCAGCGCAAAGCCAACACCAGCAACCTGCACGTCAGTGGCGAAGCCTGGCTCGCCGGCGGCGAAGGCGCACGCTTCGTCGAGGCCAAGGGCAGCGGCAACATGGCGCGCTTCAACCCGGCCGCCTTCGGCAGCCCGCTGCCGGGTTCCATCAACGGCGCCTTCGACGCCAGCGGCCGCTCCGGCGCGGACTGGCGCGGGGCCCTGAACCTGAAGCTGGAAGAATCGACGCTGGCGAAATCGCCGCTGTGGGGCTATGCGCGCCTGGCGGCGGATAAACGCCACGTGTCGGGCGCCGACGTCGACCTGCACGTTGGGGCCAACGTGATCGCCGCGAAAGGCAGTTTTGGCGCCGGCAGCGATCGCCTCGACTGGCGCATCGACGCGCCGCAACTGGGCGCGCTCGGACCGGACTACGGCGGCCTGCTGCGCGGCACCGGCACCGTCAGCGGCACGATGGACACGCCTTCGCTCACGGCGAACCTCGAAGGCCAGAACCTGCGCCTGCTTGGCAAGCACAGTTTAAAAACGCTGCGCGCCAGCGCCAACCTTGGTTCCGGCCGCGGCGGCGCCGATCCGCTGGTGAGCGATATCCAGATCACCGAATTTGCCAGCGGCGACACGCGGGTTGCCGCGGCCAGCCTGCAAACCACCGGCACCCGCGCGGCGCACAGCCTGCGCGCCGCGGCGCGTGGCGACGACTTCGACGCTTCCACGGAAGTACGCGGCGGCTGGAGCGGCAATGCCTGGGCCGGTACCTTGGCCGCCCTGCAGAACAAGGGCCGCTACGCGATGACCCTGGCGCAGCCGGTACCGCTGCGCATCGGCGTTGCACCCGGCGCCGGCGTCGCGGGACTGGCGAAACCGGAATCGCTCGCCTTCAATGGCGCGGTCATCCGCCTGCCGGCCGGTACGGTGCGCATCGATACGCTCACTAAAACCGGCGCGCGCTGGAACAGCCGCGGCGCGGCGGCCGGCGTACCTTTGAGCTACCTTGGCCAGTTCTCGGAAGCGCTGCGCGAAAACGTGCAGGGCAACCTGACGCTGGGCGCCGACTGGGCGCTCGACCTGCGTACCGCGACGGCAACCGGCGGCGCGCCTGCGCTGGCCGGTAACGTGCATGTGTTCCGCGAAGGCGGCGACGCCCTGGTCGGTTCCGGTACGCCGGTTGCGCTCGGCCTGCGTACCTTCGACGTGCGCGCCGACGTGCAGGGCAGCGCGCTGCATACCCAGCTCGCGCTCGACGGCACCCGCACCGGCACGGCGCGCGTCGACGGTACGGTGCAAATGATCGGCGGGCGCGTGAACCGCGACAGCCCGCTGCGCATGACGGCGAACGCCGACATGGCCTCGATCGCCTGGCTGGCGCCCTTCGCCGGCCAGCGCGACCTGGAACTCGACGGCAGCATGAAGCTGGCCGTGACCGGCGCCGGCACCATCGGCACGCCCGTCCTGAACGGCACCGTGAACGGCGACGCTTTGGTCGTGCGCTGGCCCGAACAGGGTGTACGCCTGCAAAACGGCCAGTTGCGCGCCCAGCTCGCGGGCGACCGCCTGGTGCTGCAGCGGCTCTACCTGCAGGGCATGTCGGGCAGCGCCACCGCCGACGGCTCGATCCGCTTCGGCGCCGGCGACCCGGCAATGCAGCTGAACCTGGTGGCGGATAAACTGGAGGCGCTGTCGCGTCCGGACCGCACCGTCATCGTCTCGGGTAACGCGGCGCTGGTGCGCGACGCCAGCCGCTTCTCGCTGGAAGGCCGTTTCAAGGCCGACCGCGCGCTGATCGAGTTCGCGCCGCAGGGCCGGCCGACGATCTCGGACGACGTCATCGTGCTCGGCCGCGGCAAGCCGATGCCGCCGCAGAAGAAGCAGGCCGAAGTGCCCCTGACGGTCGACCTGCGGGCCGACCTGGGCGACAACTTCCACCTGCGCGGCCTCGGTATCGACGCCATGCTGGAGGGCAGCGCCCGCGTGCGCATGGTCGGTAGTGGCGCACCGCGCGTGAACGGCACGATTCGCGTCGCCAGCGGCAACTACGCGGCCTACGGCCAGAAGCTGGCGATCGAGCGCGGCGTGATCACCTTCGCCGGCCCCTACGACAATCCATCGCTCGACGTGCTCGCCGTGCGCAAGCGTCCCGAGGGCGAGCAGCTGAGCGAGACGAACGTCGAAGCCGGCGTGCAGGTACGCGGCACGGCGCACTCGCCGCAAGCCAAGCTGGTGTCGACGCCCTCGGTGCCGGACAGCGAGAAGCTGTCCTGGCTGGTGCTCGGCCACGGCATGGAAGGCACGAGCGGCGGCGAGAAGGACGTGCTGAGCGCTGCGGCCGGGGCCCTGCTGGGCGGTAAAGGCGGCACGGGCGGCATCCAGTCGAAGCTGGCGAACTCGCTGGGCGTGGACGAACTGGGCATCGGCCAGGGCCGCAACGGCGACGCCGAAGGGCTGGCCAATACCGTGGTCACGGTCGGTAAACGCATTTCCAAGCGTGCCTACCTGAGCTTCGAGCAGGGCGCGACGACGGCCTCGAGCCTGGTGCGGCTGCGCTACAAGCTGACGCCGAAGTTTACGCTGCAGTTCCAGGCGGGGACGAATTCGGCGCTGGATGTGCTGTACTCATGGGCGTTCGACTGACGTGAATCGAGGTCCCGCGGGACCTCGAATTGTTAGTGCAGGCTGGGGTTGGGGTCCGGCACCGGATCTTCGTTCGCCGGCGTATGCACCGGCACATGGTGCGGGTGCGGCGTATCGAAAGGCTCCGGCAGCGGCTCGTCGGCCGGGACTGGATCGGGCGCGCGGTGTGCGCGTACCGGGATGGGGGTGGCTGCGAACATGGGTCGGTCTCCTGAAAACGGTGTTGTCACCTTACCATGGCGCGTCTGCGGCTGACGCCCGGTTACAATGCCCGCTTCGACTCAACCAGTGCCTCCCGACCCGATGACCATCACCACGCTTGCCCTGCTCCTGCTGACGCCGATCCTCGTCTGGCGCGTCTACACGCGCCTGAAAACGCAGATGGCGCGCCAGCGCTCGATCATGTCGCGCCATTACACGGGCGTGCTGGTGTTTGTGGGGATGATCCTCGTGTCGCTATCCGAGGTCCTGGCCCGGCCGTACGCGCTGGGCGCGCTCGTGGCGGGCAGCGCACTCGGCGTATTCTGGGGGGTGTTCGCGCTCAAGCGCACGGTGTTCGAAGATACCGAAGGCGGTTATTTCTTCACGCCGCCGATGCGGCTGGGGATCGTGATGGCCATGATTCTTGTCGCGCGCGTGCTGTACCTGGGGGTCGAGATTTATGCGAGCCAGCAGGGGAACGGGATGGCGACGCCGCGGTTTACCGACAGCCCGCTGACCATGCTGTGCGTGGGGCTGACGGGTGCGTATTTCGGGGCGTATTCTGTGGGCTTGCTGCTGTGGCGGCGCCGTCTTCGCCAGGCAATCGAGAAAGCCTGAGCGCTGCCTGGTTCGTAGGGTGGACTCCCGAGTCCACGCGGTGCACCGCCTCCCTATCGAAAAGACATTTCGACCCGCACATGCCGTACCGCGTGGACTCGGGAGTCCACCCTACGGATAGAAGATTTTTCCGGCAGGTTCAAAAGGACGCAGCCAATAAAAAAGGGACCCGCGGGTCCCTTTCTGTTAAGCGGCTTTCGCCTCTTCTTTCCTACGCTGCAGCACGAAAATCGGCTGCGCCCACTGCGTGTCCTTCTTCTTCTTGCTCGTGATGAGCGTCAGTTCCGAAGGATCGTAGACGTCGGTGTTGTGCGTCAGCGGCGTCGTCATCAGGTACTGGGCGTCGGTATTTTTCAGGAACTCGCCGACCAGCTGGATATTGCGGATATCCAGGTGCGCAAACGGTTCGTCGATGAACACGAAGCCGCCCGAGCCCTCTTCCGACTTGAGCAAACCAATGAGCAAGACCAGCGACTTCATCACCTGCTGGCCGCCCGACGCCTCGCCGTCGTTCATGCCGATCTGGTCCTTGCCGTCGAACTTGAAGCGCACATGCAGGCCGGCTTGCGCCAGTTGCACGTCGTCGTTCTCGAGGCGCACCGGGTCGGCCTGCACGTCGATGCCGGCCAGTCCGCCCAAGTCCTTGATGTTCTTCGAATAGGTCTTGATCGTGTAGCGCAAACGCTCGATGTAGGCGCCGCGCGCATTGCTGGTGGCTTCGATCGCGCGGTTGTTCTGGTAGCGGCGCTCTTCCGTTTCCACCTGGCGGCCGGATAGCTGGTCGTTCAGGCGCGCGTACTGGTCGATCACGGTGGCATCGAGTTCCCAGTCGTCGCGCGCCAGCGCGTGTTCCAGTGAGGAGACGCGCAAGTTCACCTGGTGCGCGTTCTGGTGCTGCGCGACCAGGGCGGCGCGGCGTGCCGCGCGCTTCCACGCCGCCGGAATATTCTTCCAGCCGCGGCGCAGCGCCAGCAACGCCTGCGCGTGTTCGCTGCGCTGCTCGATCTGGCGGCGGTGGTTCAGGCGCAGGCCCGCTTCCGCTTCCGAGAGCGCCATGCGCGCGTTCTGCCAGACGGTGTCGGCGCGGGTGCGCGCGACGGTCGCGTTCTTGGTCAGCGTCTGCAGTTCGCCCAGGCGCGCGCCCACTTCCAGGCGCTCGGCCTTGATCGGCGCGATCGAACGTGCCGCTTCCTCGAACTCGGCCTGGCGTGCGGCCAGTTCCTTGGCTGCGTCGACGCCGGCGATACGGGCCTTCAGGGCGCCAACTTCAGCGGCCAGCTTGCTGATCGTGAGCGTCAGCGCGTCTTCTTTGGCTTCCAGCGCCGGCAGCGACTTCTGGATCGCCTCCAGACGCTGGGTTTTGCCGGCGGCGCCGAAGCGGTAGCGCGAGGGCTCCACGAACAGCGAGCGTCCGCCGCGGCGTTCGCGGTGGTAGGCGTCCGGCGTGATCCATTCCTCGGTACCCGATTTGAAACCGGCATCGACCGAGTCGACGCGGTCGATGCGCGCCAGTTGATCGATCAGCCAGCCCGGCGCGGGCGCCGAGAAGTGCACGACCGACAGCAGGCTGTCGTCCTTCTTTTTCGGCGCTTCGACGCAGTCCGGGACGATGAAGTGGCGATAGCGCTCCTTCTCCGCCAAGCGGTAGGCCGCCGGCGCATCCTTGGCGCGCTCGAGCAGCACGACGGAAGCGTAACCGCCCAGCACACCCTCGACTGCACCCTGCCACTTCGGGTCCGTCACTTCGACGATATCCGACAGCATGGCGTGCGGGATGCCCTCGTCGCGCAGTGCGCGGCGCATCAGGCGCTGGGCTTCCGGCTCCGGCATCGCGCTCTTGCCCTGCAGCGCGGAGATGGTCGCCATCTCGGCGGCTATTTTTCCGCCCAGCGCTTCGCGCGCGGCCTTCTGGCGCGCCAGTTCCGCTTCCTTTTCTTCGAGCTGGCTCGCCACTTCGGCGAGATCCGCGCCCGCTTCCGCCGCCAGCTTCTGCAGGCGTTCCTTCTGCTCGACCAGGTTTTCCAGCGGTTTGATGCGGCTGTTAATCTGCGTGAGGCGGCTGGCCAGCACCGTGCCTTCCTGCTCCAGCAGGGTTTCCTGCTGCTGCGCTTCGGTCAGCGCGCGCTGCTGGGCGGCGAGCGCCTGGCGTTTTTCGGCCAGCACGCTGTCGACCTGCGCCAGCGGTTTGCGCTGTTCGTGCAGTGCGCGGCTGATGTTGGCGGCCTTTTCGCGTGCCTCGTGGTACTCGAGGCTCGGCAGCACTTCCTCCTTCAGGTCGCGCCGCTCCTTGTGCAGGCCTTCCCACTGGTGGTAGTTGGCCACGCGCAGGCGCAGGCCCTCGAGGTTGACGCGCGAGGTTTCCAGTTCGGCTTCGAAGCGCTTCAGTTCCGTCTCGGTGTCGCGCTGGTGGCGCTTCGCTTCGTCGTAGGCGTCCAGCACTTCCTTATCGCCGAAGACCTGGAACACCAGGTCCAGCAACTGGCGCGGCGCGTATTCGCACAGTTTATCGGTCTCGCCCTGCTCCAGCGCCAGCACTTTCGACATCGCCGGCGAAAGGCCAGCAGACGCCAGGCGTTTCCGGTAGTTCTCGACGCCGAGCCAGTCGGTCGCTTCGGTCACTTCCTCGATGTTGACGTTCCCGGGGCGCATCAGGTACTGGCGCTTCCAGTCGCCGCCGTTCTTCTGCACCTGGCAGAAGAGCGTGACTTCGTCGTCGGCGAAAAAGCCGGAATGGCGGAACGGACGGTTCGACAGCTGGCGGCCGACCGGCTTGTTGTCGACCACGGCGCGGATCCACGCGCTCTGCTGGCCCGAGTGGCGCGCATAGTGTTTATAGGTGCGGCCCATCGAGCAGTCGAGGCCGAACAGGGTACGCAACGCGTCGAGCAGGGTCGTCTTGCCGGAGCCGTTCTGGCCGGCGATGGTGATGATCTTGGCGTCGAGCGGGATGTTCTTGATCCGCTGCCAGTAATCCCAGTGGACCAGCTCGAGTGATTTAATGTGGAACATAATGTCTCAGTTCTCGCTACTTAGTTCGGGCTATCGGTTGACTCAAGAGCCTCGGCGTCGCTGGCGGAGTCGTTGGCAGCTGCGACCTTGCGCGGCGCCACGGCCAGCGGCGCGCGCTTGAACACGTCGGACAGGGCGCCGTTGATGATGCGTTCCTTGAGCACGTCGGTATCCATCATCAGGTCGAGCAGCGGGCCCTCGAGGATCACGTCGCCGCGCCGCTCGATGAAGCCGAGTTTGGAGAGCTGGCCCAGGTTCATGTCCATGCGCGTCTTCTTGCCGAGCTTGTCGCCGAAGTCCGACAGCAGCGCCGTGTAGGAAATGCCGATCGAGGTGTCTTCGGCGCGCGGGATCGGGCTGTCCTTGTCGAACAGGTCGTTCTGGTCGTCGATGACGGTGGTGTGGGTCTCCTGGCGCTCGCGCTTCGGGAGAATGATCTGCGCCCACAGCACCACCAGCAGGGCCACGCCGTCGCGCGTCAGGCCGAAATTATTGTTCTGCCAGATGTCCTTCGCGCCGAAGATCTTCGGCTCGACATTGCGGTGCAGCGCGATCGTCACGTGGTCGGCATAGACGTTGTCGAGCAGCTTCAGGCCGGCGTCAAACAGGCGCTTGTCGACTTCGATGCGGAACTGCTCGTCCGACAGCGCGCGCTTGACCATCTTGTCGTCGCGGCGCAGCGTCTGGTGCGTCAGCAGGCGCGCGATCAGGATTTGTGCATCGTCATTCATGTTCCGGTCCTGGTTCCAGGTTCAGTGAGAGGGTGGCAAACGACATCGCCGCGACTTCCGGGTCGTCCAGTTGGACCATGTCGTCGGTCGGCTCGAAGCGGATCGGGAGGCGCGCCAGTTCGGCCGTCGCGCCCTGCAGGCTGGCCTCCGAGGCGTCGCCCAGCAGCGGCAGGAGCGAGGCGCGGTAGGAGGCGACCGCAAAGCCGGCCGGCAGCAGGGATTCGTGCAGCTGCACTTTCTTCGGACCGGTCTCCGAGAATTCGGGGAAGTTGCCGAGGTTGGCGAAGTCGGCCAGCTTGTTGATCCAGTCGTTCAGCTCGGCCTGCATCGCCGGGTTGTCGTTGATCGTCAACGGCGCGTCCTCGCCGTTCGGCAAGCCCTTCGGCCCGGCGACGGTCACGCGCTCGGTCAGCAGTTCGGTTTCGGCCACGTCGATCATCTCGGCCGGCGTGCCGAACAGCGGCACCACCGGGCGGTCGATCGCGCCTTCGGCCAGGCTGGCGAGGTCTTCGTGGGCCAGCAGCCAGCGCTTGACGTCGGTCGTCGACAGGCCGGACTGGCCCAGGTGCACGCGCTGGCGCTCGATCTGGTTCAGCGCGCGCGAGAACATGCCCTGCATGTTCAGGAGCGCACTCTGGGCGCGGCCGATCGCCTGCGCCGCCTTGTGGGTGGCGGAATCGGCGCGTTCGTCGGAGGTGATCGCGCGCAGGATGACGGAGCCCTTCTCGACCCAGTCGCAGGCCATGTGCCACTTCGCCTGCGAGTTGCGCAGCTTGAACTCGGAGCCGGAGGCGATCGCGTCGCGGAACTCCTCGGTCAGTTCGATCAGGCGTCCCAGCAGGTGCCGCAATTGTTCGACGGTGACGCCGCCGACCGCCTGGGCGCCGGCCACCTGCGACAGCAGGAAGCCCATCTCGGCGTCGTCTTCTTCCGGTTTGGCGAGCGCGATCAGGGTGTCCAATGCGGACAGCACATTGCGCGCCAGCGGCGTGATGCGGTAGACGGCGCTCGGCGCATCCCAGGCCAGCAGGCCGTGGGTACGCAGGCGGTTCAGGACCGTCTCCAGGCTTTCCGGGATCAGGTAGGCCAGTTTGGTGTTGATGTCGGCGCGCGAAAACGCCGAACTGCCGGTGTCGGCCGCGAGTTCGCGCAGCACCAGCAGGCGGACCAGGACGCCGTCCTGGGTGCCGTGGAACAGGGCCGTGAACGCGGACAGCATCGGCTGCGCGCGCTTGAGGTGGAACACCTGCTCGATTTCGTCGGGCGCGATGCCGTGCTGGAAGTGGACGGCGAGCGGGTCGTCGTCCTGCGCCGTGCCATGGGATTCAGCGGCGAGGGCCGCGCCTGCCTGTATGTCGATCATGTGGGATACCAGTTTTGCGAGCGCGGAAGCTCAGGCAGCGTGTTGCCGGCTAGTACTCCGCGGGGGCGCCAGTATAACAGTTAAGATGCGCAGTTAAGAACCGGCAACTAGGAGGGGAAGCGGGCGGTTGGCGGGAATGACACAGTTGGACGTGGGGACTTGCAAAACGGTGGCGGTGCGTTTTTGAGGCGCGGACGTCGCGTATCACCGCGTGGACTCGGGGAGTCCACCCTACGTTACGCATCGGCCGTAGGGTGGACGGCTCCGCCGTCCACGCGTTCATCCACGTACCTACTTGCGGGTGATTTTGGTCACCGTCTGCTCGATGGCCTCGCGGTCATCGTCGCGGAAACGGATTCTGACCGGATACCATTCCTGCCCCGGCGCCAGCCAGATATCCACGCCCTCGGTCTTGCCCTCCCCGCGCGGCTGGCGCGCCACCAGCAAGGTGTCGAGCTCGCCCATTCCGGTCTGGATCTTTTCGCGTTTCACGACCTTGAAGGTCCAGGGCTCGGCATCGCGCCGGCCGGCGACGATGAAACTCCATTCGCTGCCCGGCTTGAACTTCGCTTCGCCTGCGGCGCGCGCCACCGAGGCCAGTTGCCAGGTAACCGAGGCGCGGTCCTGCTCGCCGCCCTTCATGGCATAGGGCTCTTTGGCGTCCGTGAACGTGATCGTCTTGCTGTCGCGATTGAACGCGGTGGTGGTGGCGTCCTTGCGGTAGCGCTTCTCATAAAATTCGTCGGGCGCCAGGCCATAGGCGTCGACCGCGCCGTGGCTGCGGTATTCGGTCAGCTTGCCGATCAGCGGCACGCGCGCTTCGACATTCACCTCGTACTTGCCATCCGCCCCGCGCCAGGCGATCAGGGCCTCGCCCTTCAGGCCGAAGCCGCGCTGCTGGGCGTTCAGTTCGTAGGCGATGTCGGCCGGCGGCGGCAGCTCGACCGCGTGTTTGACAGGCGCCGCGGCGTGGGCGCCGGGGCCCAGGGCCAGCACGGCGGCCAGCACGCCGCCCTTCAGAAGATTGCTTCGCATTATCATTTTCCCGTATCGGTAAGGGCTATATTATTCACGGTTTGCGTGGTGACTGCACCGTTGGCTTCCGTGTTGCGAATCTGCACCGGATACCAGCCCTTGCCCGGCGCCAGCCAGACGTCCAGGCGCGAGCGGTAGGAACCCTCTTTCGGCGGGCGCGACAGGTGCACCGTCTGCAGCTTGCCGAGCTTGGTATCGATCTCTTCCTGCCCAACCACGACGAAGCGGAACACGACGGCGTCGCGGTCTTCGCCGACCTGGATGTCTATGTCGCCACTCAATTGCCCCTGGTCGCCGCGCGCGATCGCCGCCAGCTGCAGCGGCACGCTGGCCTTGTCCTGGGCGCCCGCCGTCAGCGGAACTGTCTTTTGCGCGGACGAGAAGGTGATCTTGTCGTGCGACCAGTCGAAATGGGTGGCGGTCAGCGCCCGCCCGCGGCGCTTTTCCGTCATTTTGACGGGCACGAAACCGGTGGCGCCGAGCGCGCCCTCGCTGGTCAGCACCGCCAGGTTCACGCGCGTAAAGACGATGCGGATGCCGGCCTCGAAGTCGATCCGGTAACTGTCGTCGCGGAAGGTCCAGCTCAGCTGCGCTTCGCCGTTCCAGCGCGTGCCGTCGGCGTCGACCCGGGCCACGTCCATCGTGACGGTGGCGGGCGGCGGCACGTCGACCTTGTAGCGCCGCGGTTCCGGCACCGGCGGCGGGGCCGCTTCGGCGGGGGCCGGCGCGGGCGGCGGCTCGGCGGCCGCGATGGCGGCGGGCGCCGGCGTCTCGGCAGGCGGCCCCTCGCCGCTGCCGCCGCTGCCGGGCTCGACTGGCGGCCCGAGGGCATCCTCGCTCAGGAAAGGGGCGCTGTCCTGGGCCAGTTTCGGCAAGGGCGGCGGCGGCAAGGGCGCCGGCTCCGGCAAGGCCAGCGGAGCGGGCGCCGGCGGCGGCGGCACTGGCGCGGGCAGCAACCGCGCCTGCACGAAGTCGATGCCCTGCGCGGCGGGCATGCGCGGCAACGCGACTTTCCCTTCGATGAAGGAAAACAACGCGGCGTGCAACAGGACGATCAGTGCGCCGAGCAGCACGGCGCGCCGCTGTCGCGAAATAGTGGCAACAATACCCATGCCGCCTAGTGTACTCGCCCACGTGCACGCTTGCTGCTCAGCAGTGCCGCAGCCTCGTAGCGACCATGTTTACTGCGCCTGTTTGTTATCTGCTACGCTAGAAACAACCAACAACCAACATCGTCAATGGAGACCACCATGCTCAAACCTCCCTCGCAGAATGTGCCCGGCATGACGGATACGCTCGAGTTCGTGAAAAACCTCTGGGGCGGCATGGGCGTGCCCGGCATGTCCGGGGCCGCCTCACCGGGCCTCGGCACCCCCACCCTCTCCACCGACGAGCTCGACAAGCGCATTACCGATTTGAAAGCCGTCGAAACCTGGCTCAACCTGAACCTGTCGATGCTGCGCACCTCGATCCAGGCGATGGAGGTGCAGCGCGGCACGCTGGCCACCCTGAAATCGATGAGCGAGAGCATGGCGCAGGCCATGGGCCAGAAAGGCGACCAGACCGCATCGCTGCCGCCCTTCGCCGCCTTCTTCAACGCGGCCGGGGTGCAGCAGGCGGGCACGCCGCCACCGGCCAGCGCGCCAGCGGGCAGCGCGGCGCCGACACCGGATGCGATGATGCCGGCCGCCGTCGCCTGGTGGAATGTGTTGCAGGACCAGTTCCGCCAGGCTGTTGCCAGCGCGATGCCGGCGGACGCCGGCGCGTCCGACAGGGCGGCCGGCGACAAGGGCAACGGCAACGCCAATACGGCAGACGCTTCCAGGGGTCCGGCAGCGGACCAGGCCGCCCGTGCCACGCCCGGTGGTGACGCCGGCGGCACGCCCGGTAATTCCTCGCAGAAACCTTCCCGTACGAAATCCGACAAAGCGTAATCCCGCGGCAGGAAAATCTTCCTGCCGAGCCCATGTCTTGATTTGACGGGCATCACACCCGCCCCCGCCGTGCTGAACTTGAAGCGCGGCCGGGGCAGCCGGCCGCCGCGTTCCCTGTTGGAGACCGGCATGTCCACCATCGATTTTTCCCGTCTTACTGCCGAGCAGGTTGCCGACCTGCGGCGCAAGCTCGACAGCGCCGGTTGCCCGGTGCCGCCCGCCGCCGACCGGCTCGACCAACTGGCCGGCGCCATCGCCGCCTTCCGCCGCCAGCAAGGCCTGCCCGGCGGCGGCCCGCTCGACGAGGCCACCTGGCGCCGCCTGAACGCCTGCAGCGGCAGCGTCTTCAGCGAAGTCTTTCAAAATGAACTCGGCCTGCTGCGTCCTGGTCCTGACCCTGGCCGCGCCAGCGGCGGCCCCGAAGACGTGCAGCCGGCCGCCACCTGTGCCCTGCTGACCGAGGCCCACGGGGCGCACCTGGCCGGCCTGGCGCTGTCGGGCGGCGGCGTACGCAGCGCCACGTTCAATCTTGGCGCCCTGCAGGCGCTGGCCGAACTGCGCCTGCTGCGCGACGTCGATTACCTGTCCACCGTCTCCGGCGGCGGCTTTATCGGCGGCTGGCTCTCCAAATGCATCCGCGAACGGGGCGGCGACGTGGCCGCCGTCGAAGCCTTGCTGACGCCCGGCGCGGCCGGCCAGGCGGTGGCGGCCGAACCCGTCGAAATCCAGTTCCTGCGCCAGTACAGCAATTATTTGTCGCCGAAAAGCGGCACCTTCAGCGCCGACACCTGGACCCTGATCGGCACCTATGTGCGCAACACTTGTTTGAACCTGGCCATGCTGGTGGCCTGGCTGTGCGCCCTGTTGATCCTGCCGCGCTTCGCGGTCTGGGCCGTGCACCGCGTGATCGGCCCGGCCGGGCCGTGGGCGACCTGGTCCGATGCGATCTGGCTGGGCGGCACGGGATTGTTCCTGTTTGCCGTGTTCTGCATCGCGCTCTCCATCTCGAGCAAACCGGAAAGCTCGCGCGGCCTGCGCCGCTTTCCACTCGAGCAGGGCGCGGTCCTGCGCTGCATTAATTTACCGCTGCTGGCGGCCGGCTTTTTGGTCAGCATCGGCCTGTGGCGCCATGGCGGCGTGGTGCCGGCGCTGTGGGAAGCCGGTTTGCCGGCGCGCTTTCGCGGCTGGGGCGCCGGCTGGCTGCTGGTGCCTGGCCTGGTGTATTTCGTCGTCTGGGCCAGCGGCTGGTACCTGGCGCACGACCGCACCAGTCCCTATCGCGGGGCCGGCTATGTGCTGTGCGGCGCGGGCGCGGCCCTGGTGGCCTGGCTATCGCTGGCGGCGGCGCTCGAGTTCGCGCCTGCTGCCGTAGCGCACCTGCTCACGCTCGAGGTCGGGCAGTTGCTGGCCCGGCGCGTCTGCCCGGTGCTGTTCGCGTTCATGCTGGCCTGCGGCGCCGCGCTGGCGCTCGAACAGCGGCTGCGCCTGCACCGCCCGATTCCCGACATCTCGCGCAACGAGCTGGTCGAGGGCCTGAGCCATTTCGTCTGTGCGATCGGCGCGCTTGCGGCCGGCACCCTGCTGCTGGTAGTGGGCCTGGCGCTGCTGCCCAATCCCCAGGAACACCCGATCCTGAACAACGCCATCGCGCTCGGCACCTTCGGCATGCCGCTCATGTTGACACTGTTCTCGGTGACGATGACGCTGATGATCGGCCTGATCGGGTCCCTGTACAGCGACGCCAGCCGCGAATGGTGGAGCCGGCAAGGCGCCTGGTCCTCGATCTTCTCGCTGGCCTGGCTGACCATGTTCGGCGTCGCCTTCTTCTTTGCCCCGCTGCTGCACTGGGCCTGGCTGACCTACGACCCGATCGCCAACGCCGGCACCGCGATCGGCTGGCTGGTGATGACCCTGATCGGCCTGAGGGCCGGCAGCGGCAGCGCCACCGGCTCGCGCGAGGGCAACTGCGCCAAGCGCGAGATCGCCGCGCGCCTCGCGCCCTACTTTTTTACGGTCGGCATCTTCGCCCTGTTGTCGAACCTGGTGCAGCTGGTGGTCGCCACCCCGCGCATCGCCTGCCCGGAGCCGGTCTCGCTGCCCTGCGTCTACGCCGCCCACGCCAACGCCACCCTGGCGACCGAGGGCAGCACGCTGGCGATCGCCTTTTGCTGTTTCCTCGGTGCGGCCCTGCTGCTGGGCTGGCGCGTCGACATCAACAAATTCTCGCTCTACATGCTGTACCGGAACCGCCTGGTGCGCGCCTATTTCGGCGCCAGCAGCGCACGCCGCAAACCCCATCCCTTCACCGGCTTCGATCCCGCGGACGACCCCCAGCTGGCCGACATGGAAAACCAGCGCCCCTACCACATCGTCAACACGGCCCTGAACCTGGTCAGCGGCGAAGAGCTGGCCTGGCAGACGCGCAAGGCCGCCTCGTTCGCCCTCACGCCGCGCTTTTGCGGCTTCGAGATGCCGCGCATGCCGGTGCAGGGGACGAGCAGCGGCCTGCACGACGCCCGGCGCGGCATCTACCGGCCCACGCGCGAATATGCCTCGGGTTCGGGCGCCGGCGACGATGACGCCCACGTGCGGCTCGGCATGGCGGTGGCCCTGTCCGGCGCCGCCGCCAGCCCGAACATGGGCACCCACTCTTCTCCGCCGCTGAACTTCCTGATGACGATGTTTAACGTGCGCCTCGGACGCTGGTGCCCGAACCCGCTGAAATCGAGCTGGACCCGTTCCTCGCCCGGCATCGGCCTGTTCAGCCTGATCGCCGAACTGTTCGGCATGACGAATGCCGACGCCAACTATGTTTATCTATCCGACGGCGGCCATTTCGAAAACCTCGGCATTTATGAGCTGGTGCGCCGCCGCTGCCGCCTGATCGTCGCGGTCGATGTCGCCAGCGACAAGACGATGGCCTTCGAAGATTTGGGGAATGCGATCCGCAAATGCGCCACCGACCTGCACGTGAGCATCGAGGTCGATGTGACGAAGATGGACATCGTCAAAGCGACGGGCCTGTGCGGCGCCAGCTGCGCGGTCGGCGCGATCCGCTACAGCCACGTCGACCCGGATGGCCTCGACGGCACCCTCCTGTACATCAAGCCGGCGATCGTCGGCTCGGAAAACGCGGACGTGCTCAACTACCGCAAGGCGAACCCGGGCTACCCGCACCAGAGCACGGCCGACCAGTGGTTCGACGAGGCGCAGTTCGAGAGCTACCGGGCGCTTGGCTACCACATCACGAAGGCGGCGCTGGCGAAGGCGGCGGCGGCGTCAAGCCGCGCCGGCGGCGGGCACGATGTGGTGACGCTGTGTGCCCATCTGCTGCGCGAGCATGGGGTGATGGCGGATTTGTCGGTGCCGCCGGTGCCGCCGGTGACGCCGGTCGCCGTCCCGCCGTGCGAGATGCGCGACCAGTTCCGCTAGGTTTTGCAGGGCGGGCGGCCCCGCGCCCACGCGGTCCGGGCGTGCCCATTTGCCACCGGCGGAAAATTGTCGCTCCGCGGCGTATGCAATAACCCCGTGGCCGGGCGTGGCGTTTCGAGCGATGCGTTACCGTACGTGTCCCATGATGCGCCCGTAAACGCGTGGGCACGGGTGCCCACCCTACGTTACGCGGTTGTATCGACGGCGGCTGGCGGCTCCGCCGCTTCCTTCGGCGCCAGCGCGGCCAGCTGCTCCATCAGCTGCGCAAAGCGCTGCTGTCCCGGCTGCAGGCGGTCGACGTGGGTCAGCACGGCGTGCGCTTCGAGCGCCAAAGCTTCGTCGTGGCCCTGCTCGCGCATGTGCGAGATCAGCACTTGCGCCGCGTTGAACAGGATGCGCTGGTTGTTCGGCAGTTTGGCGCGCGCTTCGCGCATCCAGTCGACGGCTTCCTGCAGCTTGCCGGTCTTCCAGAGCAGCACGCCCTGGTTCATCAGGTCCGCCGCTTCCTTCTTCGAGGCGCGGATCAGGTCCCCGCCCTCGTCGGCCAAACGCGCCTTGTCGAAGATCGCCTGCACCTCGTCGAGCAGCACGGGGTTGTCGTGGTTGTTGCGGGCGACGTAGCAAAGCAGCTCGCTTGGCGCTTCCTTGACGCCGACCGCGAACAGCAAGGTCGCCATCTCGAGGCAGGTGGCCGTGTCGGGGCGCTCTTCGCGGGCGTCGAGCAGGGCCTCGAGTTCGTCGCCGGCCTTGCGCGCGCGGCGATAATCCCCGCTCTCGTGATACACCAGGCCTTCGGTGATCTTGGCGCGCAAGTCCATGTCGGGGTGGGCCTCGCTGAACTCGCGCTGCGCGGCAGCCAGCAGCGCCTGCGCTTCCTTCGGATCGTTTTTCAGGCCGCAGACGCGCGCCAGGCCGAGGTAGGCGTCGGGCGTGCGCCGCACCGAATACTCGCCGACCGCGATGCATTTGCGGAAGGCTTTCTCGGCCATGCCGATGTTCCCGAGCTTCAGGCAGATTTGCCCCAGGCTGCGCTGGCGCGGCACGGAATTCGGCGACAGTTTTGCGGCACGCTCGAGGATCGAGCAGGCTTCCTCGAACTTGCCCATGCCCTGGTAGGCCAGCGCCAGCTGGTCGTAGGCGTCGATGTAATAGCGGTTCTCGGCGATCACGCCCTGGAACATCTGGCGCGCCTGCTCGAACTCGCCGTTGGCGAGGCGGATCTTGGCCAGGCCGGCGCGCGCCCACTGGTATTCGCGCTGGGCCAGCACGCGCTCGTAGGCCTCTCTCGCCTTTTCCGGCTCGCCGCTCTTTTCCATCAGGCGCGCTTTCATGCGCAGCAGCTCGACTTCGTGGACGCGGCTCGCTTCGATCTGCTCGTCGCACAGGCGCGCCGCGCGCAGGTAGTCCTTCTCCGCAAACGCCTGGTCGATCGGGCGGAACACCTGCTTGCGGTGCCAGGCGCGGTTCAGGCGGGTGAGCAGCACGCCCTCGGTGATCGGTTTCACCAGGTAGGCGTCGGGCTGGTGTTCGGCCGCGCCCATCACCGATTCGACGCTTTTTTCGGCCGACACCATCATCCACACGCTGGACGGCAGCAGCAGGTTGCGCACGCGCGCTTCTTCCAGCACCTGCTGGCCGTTCTTGCCGTCACCTAAATTGAAATCGCACAGCACGACGTCGTAGCGTATCTTCGCCAGCAGGCCGATCGCTTCGCCACCGCTGGCTGCCTGGTCGATGTTCTTTGCACCCAGGCTGCGCAGGCTTTCGCGCAGCAGCTGGCGCACACCGATGAAGTCGTCGACCACCAGGTAGTTCTTGCCGGCCCAGTCGACCGGCTCGGCCTTTGCCTGGGCGGGCGTGTTCGTGGCGAGCGCGCTTTTGACAAGTCCGTTCATGGCAGGCTCAATATGAAACAGCCGCCGCCGAACGCGCCGCCGTTTTCGAGGCGTACGCCGCCCTCGCGGCCGCGGTGGCGGTGCATGCGCGCGACTTCCCGCGAAAAATACAGGCCCAGGCCCGCGCTGTTGGTGCGGAAATCGATGCCGCTGGCCGCGCCGTGCAAGCCCGCCGCGCCGGCCGCCAGCAGCGGCTGCGGATAGCCGGCGCCATTGTCCTCGACCCGGATTTCCAGCAAGCCGTCGGCCTCGCGCAGCGAGAGCCGGATGCGGTCGCGCGTGTAGTGCATCGCATTGTTGACCGCGTGCGAGACGACGCCGACGATCAGGTCTTCGTCCAGATGCCAGATCAGGTCCCGGTCCGCCTCGACCTCGAGCACGATGCCCTTGGCGTCCAGCAGCACACGGCCCAGCGCGACGACCTGGTCGAGCAGCTGGCCGGCCTCGATCGCCTGCACGTCGAACGGATACTCGGGCGTGCCGACCCGTTTATACAGCGCCAGCAGCTGCATCAGGTTGTCGTTCAGGCGGCGCGTCTGGTACAGCATTTGCGCCATCTGCGGATAGGCGGCATCGGCCTGCGGCCCGGCCTTGACCAGCAGCCCTTCCAGGGTCCCCGAGAGCACGCTGATCGAATTCTTCATGTCATGGGCGGTCGAGGCCAGGAACAGGAGCAAGTCCTGGGAATGTGCGGTGTCGTCCACGGGTCTCATCCATGCGCAGCGCCAGCGGGTGGCGCAAAAAGTTTCCTTGCGTTAATTATACGCACACCTTGCGCGCCGGTTTGGCTTGCGCCGGCGCGAATCCGTTTAATCGGGCGCAAATATGGGCGGAACCCGCCCAGTGCGGCGTGCACGCAACACGAAACGGGCCGGATCGAGGGCGTCGACCAGCGTCGACTCCAGCGGCAGCGGCTCGTTTTCCAGGCGAGCCACCAGCAGTTCGGCGCACAGCGGCGCCCAGATCAGGCCGCGCGAGGCGTAGCCGAGCAGGCTGAACAAACCGGGATGGCGCGGGACGTCGCGCAGGCGCTCGGTGCCGCCGGCGCCGTCGAAGTCCGGCAGCGCGCCGACCAGCGGCAGCCGGTCCGGCGCCACGCAGCGAAAACCGACACGCCCGCGCAAGGGCGCGCCATGCCCCGCCGCCGGGTTGGAGACCAGTGCGCGCAAGCGTTCCAGGTTTTCCTGCTGGCTCGACGCGCGCAGGCGCGGATCGCCGTCCAGGTCGTAGGTGGCGCCGGCACAGGCGATGCCATTGGCGGCCGGCGTCAAGTACGCTTCGCGGCACAGCACGAAGGGAAGCTGCGGCAGCGTGGCGGCGTCCAGGTGCGTCACCTGCCCGCGCAGTGCGGACAGCGGCAGGCGCGATGCCTGCGCGATCTGCGTCGAGGCCGCGCCGCCGGCCAGCACCACGGTGGCCGCGCGCGCGATGATGCCGCCGGCGCCGCGCACTTCCCATTCATCGCCGACGCGCTCGAGCGTCACGTCCCCGGCGCCGAAATGCCTGGTCAGGCGCTCGCCGCAGGCAGCAAGCATCGCCTCGCACACGCTGCCCGGACGCGCCCAGCCGCCCTGGCGGAACAGCCAGGCGCCATCCGGCGCCGGCAGGCCGAGCAAGGCGGTGGCCGGCTCCGCTTCCAGCCATTCGGCAAACCCGCGCGGATAGCGCCCGGCGGCGGCGATGGCGCGCGAGGCCGCGGCGTGCTGGGCGTCGCGCGCCAACTGCATCACGCCGCAGGCCGCGCCTTCGATTGTCTTGCCGACGCCGCCGAGCGCCTCCCAGTAGCGCAGCGCGTACAGGTAGGCGGCGCGCGTCAGGCGCGTCGGGATGTTGTCGTCTTTCGAGAGCAGCGGCATGAAGATGCCGGCCAGGTTGCCGGACGCTTCACGGGCCGGCCCGGCATGGCGTTCGACCAGCGTCACCTGCCAGCCGCGTGCGCACAGGCGCTCGGCCGCCGCGCAGCCGGCAAGACCGGCGCCGATCACGATGGCTTCGCGTGCGGGCACCGGCGCCAGCGGCTGGCGCGGCTTGCGGCTGGCAAAGCGCGCGCCGCCACTCAGTTCCTTCCCACTGAAGACGAAGCCTTGCGCCATCAGGGCCGCCACCTGTTCCTGTTCGAGCCAGTCGAAGGCAAGGCGGGCATCCGGCGCGGCCAGGCGCGCCAGCCCGCGCGCAAAACCGGTGTTCGGTCCGCGCAGGCCATGCAGCTGGACGAAATCGATGCGCGCCGCCAGCTGGGCCAGCGCCGTATCCAGCGGCGCGCTCAGCAAGTCGAGCGTGACACCCTCTTGCGCCTGCGGGATGCGGTGAAAGCCCGGCAGCAGGCCGTCGGCCAGGGCCACGATGTGCAGCCGCGCGGGCCGCTCCTCATCCTTACGCCAGGCTTCGATCAGGGCGGCCGCACGCTTGCCGTCGCCATACGCCGTATCGAACACCGTGTAGCGTTCGCGGCCCTGCCAGAGGCGCGATGGATTCACGCCTGGCCTGCATGGCGGAAGCAATCGGGATGGTGGTCGTCGACCATGCCGATGCCCTGCATATAGGCGTAGACGATGGTCGAGCCGACGAATTTGAAGCCGCGTTTGGCCAGGTCTTTCGAGAGGCGGTCCGACAGCGGCGTCTTGCTCGGACGCGTGCCGTCCGCCCAATCTCCCACCAGCGGCTGGCCGTCGACCCAGGCCCACAGGTAGCTGTCGAGCGTCTGGCCTCCGGCGCGCAAGGCGAGGTAGGCGCGCGCATTACCGATCGCCGCCGCCACCTTGAGGCGATTGCGCACGATGCCGGGATTGGCCAGCAGTTCGGCGACCCTGGCTTCGTCGTAGCACGCGATTTTCTCGGGGTCCCAGTCGTCGAAGGCGGCGCGGTAGCTGTCGCGCTTGTTGAGGATGGTTTCCCAGGACAGGCCGGCCTGGGCGCCCTCCAGGTTGAGCATTTCGAACAGGCGCCGCTCGTCATGGCAGGGCACGCCCCATTCATGGTCGTGGTAGTCGAGGTAGCGGGGATTGGCCGGGTTGGCCCAGCGGCAGCGGTGGGTCGTCATGGCGCAAGTATACGTCAGACGTGGGGTGGTCGGCTCCACCCGGCAGGATAAACGGACGCGGCTCCTGCGCCGCCCAGGCGTTCAACCGGCGCCGGAAACATCGCGCCGTTTCATACGTGCGTTGAACGCGTGGGCGGCGTTAAAGCCGCAGGGTATCGCGCAGCCGGGCGGAGCCGCCCGCCCTACGCTTACTTGCCGGAGGTCGTGCCCGACTTTTTCGCCGGCATTTGCTCGGCCGACTTCAGGTGCTGTTCCACCGTCGGCATCATCTTCGTTGCCAGGCCCTTGACGTCGGCGTCCTTGGCGTTCTTCTCGTTCTTCTTGAGCATCGCAAGCGCTTCCTTGTGGCCGGACGTGCCGCCCACCTTCATGTACTCGCGGTCGAACTTCTCGCCGTCCAGCTTGGCCAGCTTGGCTGCCATCGCCTTGTGCTTGGCGTCGAGTTCGGTCGGCAGGGTGATGCCCTTGGCTTGCGCCACGGCTTGCACTTCGCTCAGGCCCTTGGTGTGATCGTCGATCATTTGCTGGGCGAAGGTTTTGACTTCCGCATTCTGGCTCTTGCTTTGTGCCATCTTGCCCATCTCGACTTCGGCCATGTTCACCATGGCCATGTCCATGATGGCCTTGTTGTCGGTCTTGCTCATCTTGGTGGCGCCGGATGCGGTGGCGCCTGCGGTGCCCGACTGGCCCGACGAGGTTTCCGCCATGCCGGTGGCGTGGGTGCCGGTGCTGCCGCTCATGCCGGCGCCGCTCTGGCCCGAGGCCGAGTGGCCTGCCATGCCCGCGCTGTTTTTACCGGCCATGTCGGACTGGCGGCCATCCGTCATTTTTTCAGAGCCGGCCTTGGTTCCGACGACGGGGGTCTGGGCCTGCACGCCAAAGGTGGCGAACATGGCGGCTGCGGCCGAAACGGCGAGCAGTCCTTTCAACGCTTTATTTTTTTGCATGATGCTCTCCTGGGGGTTGGGGAAGGAACCAGCGCCACGTCTCCTGTGCGCCGCTCCTGTTTGATAACTTCGGCAACTTTGCGCACCTGCCGCGCCGTGGGTACGGCAGCGACCTGGCCGCGCACTCGAGCCAAGGGGCAGTGTACCGCCGGGCTCCGGAACCTAGCGCGCGGTAGCCTTTTGGCAATATCAACAAAACAACAGGCGTAAAAAAAGCCGGCGCAGGGCCGGCTTCGGGAAGGGGCGACAAGGATCAGCGGAAGCTGAGCGCAGCCGTCAGGTCGCCCGGCCCGCGCGCGCCGCGTGCCGCAAACGCGGCGTCGCGCGCGGCCAAACCCTCCAGGCGCGGCAAGCCGTGCAGGCGCGTGATGAAGCGCAGGATCGAGGTGGTGTCGTAGAAATTGTGGTCCACCGCCCCTTTCTTCGCATGCGGCGAGACGACGATCGCGGGAATCCTCGAACCCGGGCCCCAGCGGTCGCCCTCGGGCGGCGCCACGTGGTCCCACCAGCCGCCGTTCTCGTCGAACGTGATGACGACAACCATATCCTTCCACTGCGGCGATTTTTTCAGGTGCTCGATCACGTTGGCCACGTGGGCGTCGCCCGATTCGATGTCGGAATAACCCGCATGCAGGTTCAGGTTGCCCTGCGGCTTGTAGAAGGCGACGGCAGGCAGCTTGCCGGCAACGACGTCGGCAATGAAACGGTTCGAGATCGGGCTCTCGCCCAGGCCGCCGTCGCGCAGGTGTTGCGCACGCGCTTCGGTGCCGGGTGCGAACTGGCGGAAATAATTGAAGGGCTGGTGGTGGTGCTGGAAGTTCGGGCGCTGGCCGGCGCCGCGGCCGTCGAGCGCCGCCTGCCAGGCGCCGCCATACCAGGCCCAGCTCACTTTCGCGCGCGAAAGTAAATCGCCGATCGTGTCGTAATTTTGCGGCGGCAGCACCGAAGGATCGAGCGGATCGGCGGCGTGGACGTCGCCGCCCGCGGCCGGGCGCACCCAGCTCGGCTGGTAAGGCGGCGCCATCGTATTGACCGCGTAGCCGTCGGGCGTGATCGGGCCGTTGTTCACGAATTTCGGCTTGCCGTCGAGTGCGGACGCGGGCGAGTCGTGGGCCACGGCCAGGCGTTTTCCAAGCGGTCCGTCCTCCAGCACGGCGATCTTTCTCTTCGCCGGCGTCTCGTGTGCGTTGAAGAATTCCGGCGTGCGTCCGCTGACCAGGAACTGGTGGTTCAGGTAGGAGCCGCCGAAGGCGCCCATGAAGAAGTTGTCGCACAGCGTGTAGTCGCGCGCGATTTGCCACAGGCCCAGGTTTTTACCCGTCTCGCCGTAATGGCCCATCACCAGGGCGCCGGAATCGCCCCAGGCCACGAAGCCATCGTTCCGGCCGCCGTTGATCTGCATCTGGTTGTGATAAAAATTGTGCACCAGGTCGCGCGTGACGAGCGCTTCCGGCAGCGGCTTGCCCTCCCCGTCGCTCAGTTCCCACGGTCCGTTCGGCAGGTTGACGATCTTGTCTTCGCCGATCAGGTAATCCTTGCCGCCGACATCCTGGCGCCCCGGCACCATGCCGCCCCAGATTTTTGGGAGGACGGGCAGTGTCGAACCGTCGCGGTCGAGCTGCGGCGCCCTGGCCGGCAGCGGCGCGGCCAGGCCGGGGAAGTCGGCGAACAGGTTGTTGAAGCTGCGGTTCTCGAGATAGATCACGACCACGTTTTTCACGTGCGCCTTGAGCTTGGCGTCGAGCGAGGATGCCGGCTTGGCCCCATGGCGCGGCGCGGACTCGGCGGCTGGCGCCAGGCCGGCGCCGAGACCGACGGCCGCGGCCGCCTGGAAGATGCGCCGGCGGGAGGGGCTGGCGGGCGCTTGCGCGGAGGGGTCGTCGGAGTCGCGGTCGTGCATGGGATGCTTTCGTTGCCAGGAAGAGAGGCGACGATTATCGCTTTTTTCTTGCCTGCTGAAAATGTTGACGAAGCCGTTGGCGGTTGCGTACCGTAGGGTGGACTCCCGAGTCCACGCGTTGCGACGGTAGCGTCAACGCGGCAATGTGGAGTCGGCGAAGGTAGCGCTTCGTGCAAGGTCTGCACGACGCATGCCGTGAACGCGTGGACTCAGGAGTCCACCCTACGTTACGCGACGGCCGCGGGTTATACAGCTTCTGCCGCGAGTCGCTCGCGCAAGGCGGCCAAGGGTAGCGGCCGCGCAAAGTGATAACCCTGCGCCTCGTCGCAGGCCGCCGAGCGCAGGAATTCGACGACTTCCGCCGTCTCCACGCCCTCGGCCACCACGGCCAGTTTCAGCGCGTGCGCCATGTCCACAAACGCCTTGACGAAGTCGAAGGCGCTGATCCGCTCGTCTTCCTGCAGCACGAAGGAGCGGTCGAGCTTCAGGACGTCGATCGGGAAGCTGCGCAGGTAAGCCAGGCCCGAATAACCGGTGCCGAAATCGTCCACCGCCAGTTTGACGCCCAGTTCGTGCAGCTCATTGAGCATCAGCGCGGTGCGCTCGATGTCGGCGATCAGCGCGCTTTCCGTCAGTTCCAGCTCGAGGCAATGCGGCGCGATGCCGGACTCCTGCAAGGCCTGGCGCACCTCGCCGACAAAGGTCGCATGCGCCAGCTGGCGCGCCGAGACATTCACCGAGACGCAGATCTCGCGCTTGAACTCCGTCATCAGACGCTGCGTCTGCATGCAGGCCTCCATCAGCACCCAGCGTCCGATCGGCGTGATCAGCCCCGTCTCTTCGGCGATCGGGATGAATTGCGCCGGCGAGACCAGGCCGCGCTCGGGATGGTTCCAGCGGATCAGCGCTTCCATGCCGACCATTTCCATGCTGCGCAAATCGATGCGCGGCTGGTAGTGCAGCTCGAACTCGCCGCGCGCCAGCGCCGGGCGCAGCGAGGTTTCCAGCGCCATTCGTTCGCGCGTGGCGAAGGCCATTTCGGGTTCGAAGAAGCGGGTGCGGTTGCGCCCGGCCGCCTTGGCGCGGTACATCGCCGTGTCCGCCGCCTGGAACAGTTGTTCCTTGGTGCGGCCGTCGGCCGGGAACAGGCTGATGCCGATCGAGGCGCCAATGATCACGTCCTGCCCGGCGATGGTGATCGGCGCGGTCAGCACGTCGAGCAGCTTCTCGCCGATGCGTGCGGCGGCCGCGCGGCCGCTGGCGCAATGGGCCGCGATCACGAATTCATCGCCGCCCAGGCGGGCGATCACGTCGCTGGGACGGATCACGCGGCGCAGCCGGGCCGCCACTTCGCACAGCAGGATGTCGCCGAACTCGTGCCCGAAGGAGTCGTTGACTTCCTTGAAGCGGTCGAGGTCGAGGAACATCGTCGCCACCGTGCCCTCGCGCGGACAGGTGTCCAGCAGGTGCTGCACGCGCTCGTTCAGGAGCGCACGGTTCGGCAAGCCGGTCAGCGTGTCGTGGGTTGCCAGCTCGCGCAGCCGGTTTTGCGTTTCCTCGCGTTCGGTGACGTCGCGGATGATCGCCTGGAAATACACCTGGCCGCCATCCTCGAAGCGCGAGATGTGCACGTCGGCCGGGAAGGTGCTGCCATCCTTGCGCCGCTTGTTAATGCGCAGCAGCTGCGTCTGCCCGTCTTCGAGCGCGAGCGCCAGTTCCGTCGAATAGGTGTAGCCGCTGTCGATGTCGGGCACGCGCAGGCGCAGGAACTCGTCTTCGGTATAGCCGAAATTACTGCAGGCACGGCCATTGGCGGCGACGATGAACAGGTCGCGGTCGGCGATCACGATGCTGTCGGCGGCCTGCTGGAACAGGCTGCGAAAGCGCTGCTCGCTTTTCCTCAGCGCCTGCTCGGCCTGGTGCTTGAAGCTGATGTCGTGGAAGTAAACCGACAGGCCGTCCTCGCTTGGGTAGGCACGCGCCTCGACCCAGACGCCCGACGGTTCCCAGTAGGTCTCGAAGGTGCAGGCGACGCCCGTTTCCATGGCTTGGCGGTAGTAGCCGAGCGAGGGAGAATGGCGCAGGTCGGGCGCCATCTCGAGCAGGTCGCGCCCGATGGCGAGGGCGGCGTCGACGTTGACGAAGTTGCCGGCCTTGCGGTTGGCGTAGGTGATGCGCCAGTTGCGGTCGACGGCAAAGAAGGCGTCGCCGATGCTCTCGAGCATGACCTGCATTTCCTGCTGCGATTTATCCAGCGCCGCGCGCGCCGCATGCTGTTCGGTAACGTCGCGCGCCGTCGCATAGGTCACCTGGCTGAGCGCGCACCAGCGCACCGAGACCGACATCACGATCGCGCGTCCATCCTTGCGAGTCCAGCGGCTGCGCAGGTCGTGACGGATCGACGTGCGCGTGCGCAGGTCCGAACGCAGGGTCTCGAACAGGCCGCGTTCGTCCACGTCCAGCAAGTCGAAATAGCACCGCCCCACGAGCTCCTCGGGCCGGTAGCCCAGGATGTCGAAGGTCGCCGCGTTCAGGCGCAGGAAACGGCCGTCGGCGTCGATGAGGGCGATCAGGTCCAGGGAATTTTCGATCAGGGCGGTGTTTTCTTCGGCCAGGCGCGCCAGGTCCGCCGTCTTGGTGGTGTCGTTCAATTCAGTTTCCATGTGCTGCCGCTTGCGCAACGTCTGTCTGGCCGAATGCGGCGAGCCGCTCAGGTTAGCGCACCTGTTGCGGGGACTAAATGGCATTCTGGTAACTGTGCGAAATATTTCTTTCTTTGTAGAAATTTCGAGACGCTTCTTCCTCTACTGTTGCCGCCTTGCCCACAGGCTGCCGGGCCAAGCGTGTGGGCAGGCGCGCCTGGGGCGGCGTAGACTGTTCCTCCAGATGGAAATGCCAAGAGAGACAGCACGTGCAAGCTGACAGACGAAGCGTTGAACGACCCAGGATCGCGCTGGCCGCGATCACGCGCGAAAGCGTGCGCGAACTGGTCGAAACCGAAGCCGCCCACCTGCGCAATGCGGTGGCGAACGGACGCAACCGTTACCAGGTGCGGCTCGACCAGCACGACCAGGTCGTCGCCTACATGGCCACGCTCAATCCGCTCGAGCTCGAACGCTTCTCGACCCTCTACGAACAGGAAGCGGCTGCCGCGCGTGCCGCTGCCCCCAAGCAGGAAAGCTGGCGTCCGCTCGACGGTCCGCTGGCGGTACGGGCCGGGCATTCGGGCGAGATCATGCGCATCGGTCCCTGGGCGCTGGCGGCGGCGGGCCTGGTGGCTGCGATGGCAACCCTGATCCTGCGTCAGTAGGCCTGCGTTACTCCTTCTCCGGCGCGCCAGCAAGGCCCTTTCCCCGAGCCGGACCGCGCCATCCCACCACCTGTTGTGTCCTCGCCCCCAAGTCCCGTTGCCGAGGGGAAATCTGATGCGTCCTGAGCCGTCGCCGTGTAGACTGGTTCCCTTGCCTTTTTCTTCAATCTGCCATGTCTCTTGGGCATTACGAACCCACCCTTGTCGTGGTGTCGATCCTGGTCGCGGTGTATGCCTCGTACACCGCGCTGAGCCTGGCCGAGCGCGTGCGCCACTCGCACGGCCGCGCCACGTACTGGTGGATGGCCGGCGGAGCGCTTGCCATGGGCAGCGGCATCTGGGCCATGCACTTCATCGGCATGCAGGCCTTCCGCCTGCCCTTCCCGGTCGGCTACGACGTGGCCATGACTTTCGTGTCCTGGCTGCTGCCGGTGCTCGCCTCGCTGCTGGCGCTGTCGCAGATCAGCCGGCCTGCGCCCCAGGGCAGCCCGCAGGCCAGCCCCCAGCTTACCCATCTTGCACTCAGCGCCGTGCTGATGGGGATCGGCATCAATGCCATGCACTACACCGGCATGGCGGCCATGCGCATGCGGCCCGGCATCGACTACGATCCGCTGCTGTTCGCCCTCTCGGTCCTGATCGCGATCGGCGCCTCGGCCGGCGCCCTGTGGCTGGCCTTCCACCTGCGCCATCGCATGCAGCACGGCAAGCTGGCCCAGGTCGCGGCCGCCGTCGTGATGGGCGGCGCCATCGCCGGCATGCACTACACCGGCATGGAAGCGGCGCATTTCAATCCGGGCAGCATCTGCCTGGAAGCGAACGTCGGCATCAGCCAGGATTTACTGGCCGCAATGGTGACAATCACGGCCCTGCTGCTGCTGACGATCGCCACCCTGGTCGCCGTCTACGACTCGCGCCTGGAAGACCGCTCGCGCATCCTGGCCGCCTCGCTGGCCACCTCGGCCGAACGCCAGACCCTGTACCTGCATGAGCAGAAGGCGCGCGTGGAGGCCGAGCGCCTGTCCGACATGAAAGACGAATTCCTCTCGACCCTGTCGCACGAACTGCGCACGCCGCTCAACGCCATGCTCGGCTGGGCGCAGTTGCTGATGGACGGCGGCAAGGACGAAAAGATGCTGCTGCGCGGCCTGCAGACCATCGAACGCAATGCGCGCGCGCAGTCGCAGCTGATCGAAGACATGCTCGACATGAGCCGCCTGATCGCCGGCAAGGTGCGCATCGAGGTCGACCGCACCTGGCCATCCGACTTCATCGCCGCCGCCGTCGAAACCGTGCGCCCGATCGCCCTGGCCAAAAGCGTGCGCCTCGACATGCTGATCGAAAGCCATGCCGGGCCGCTGGCGGCGGACGCCGGGCGATTGCAGCAGGTGATGACGAATTTGCTGTCGAACGCGATCAAGTTCACCCCCGCCGGCGGCGCCGTGCGCGTCAGTTCGAAGCGGGTGCAGGATGCCATCGTGATCGAGGTTGCCGACACCGGCATCGGCATCAAGCCGGAATTCTTGTCCTATGTCTTCGACCGCTTCCGCCAGGCCGATGCCTCGTCCACGCGGCGCCACGGCGGGCTCGGTCTCGGCCTGTCGATCGCCCAGCAGCTGGTCGAACTCCAGGGCGGGCAGCTCAGCGCGGCCAGCGCCGGCGAGGGGCAAGGCGCCACCTTCACGCTGACCATGCCGCTGCCGGGCAGCGACGCCGACGTCCCGGCCGCACCCGACTGCCTGCTCAAGCCGCACGACCTCGACGCCGTGCGCGCCGGCAGCGGCGCGCTGGCCGGGCGCACGATCCTGGTGGTGGACGACGAACGCGATTCGCTCGACATCGTGCACTACGTGCTGGCCGACATGGCCGCCACCATCGTCACCGCCTCGACCGCCTACGAAGCCCTGCAGATGATCGACCGCCTGAAACCGGACCTGATGGTCAGCGACATCGGCATGCCGGGCATGGACGGGATGGAACTGATCCGCCGCGTGCGCGCGTCCGCCAACCCGCAGGTGGCAGGCGTGCGCGCCCTGGCCCTGACCGCCTTCTCGCGCCGCGAAGACCGGATGCGCTCGCTGGAAGCGGGTTTCGACGAATACCTGTCGAAACCGGTGGCGCCGGCCGAACTGGTGCGCGCGGTGCTGACGCTGTGCGACAACCGGGTGCCGCAGCCGCTGCCGGAGCCGGAGCCGAAGCCGAAGCGGGTCTAGTTTTTACCTGCCTGTCACGCAGCGGTCAAACGCCTGTCACATGGGCGAGCGAAGATAGTCTCGTTCGCAAGAACCGGCAGCAACGCTGCCCTACCGGCGCCGGCGGTCGGGAAACATACCGGCACCAATTTTCCTGTCACCTTGTAAACAACACCCTCAGCAAGGGGCCTTCCGATGCCCGGGCGCCAGCAGGCGCTCGCCAGGTCCACTCATCCATTGATCGTACGGAACCGGGGACGAAAGTCGAGGTCGTGAACTACGACAACGGAACTGGTGCGCAGGAAAGGTGCCGCGCAAACGACGGCGACCGCGGCCGCGGGTAGCGTGGTCATCAGTGAAGGGTGGGTCGCGTTCGGCGCCGATCAGGGGCAACAGGACGCGGGGACGGCAGCGCTGCCCGTTCCCCACTCCGTACGATATCGAACCGAAGCGGGCCCTGCAGAACGGTAAAGTCAGCGGATGGTAACGCAGGCATCGCATTCGCCCTGCTGCGTTCATCGCTTAACGGAGGTTTCATGCAGCGACATCAAGCCGCAATGGCAGGCGGGCTCATTGCAGGGATAGTGACGAGCGCTTTCATGCTGGCAGGCCGCAAGAGCGGCTTGCTGACCAAGACCCTCGACCGGGATGCCGTCGACTGGATCGACGAGAAGACGGATTCGCGCTCGGTCATCGGCGACACCGGGACCAGCGTCGTCGAGTTCGTCAATCACCTTGGCGCCTCCGCAGCGTTCGGCGCGGGATACGCCAAGATCCGGGACCTTGCGCCTGCAATGTCGCCGGTCGCACTCGGCGCGCTGTATGGCACGGCGCTGTATGCTGTCAACATTGGCGCCATCGCACCGGTCCTCGGCATCACCGAAGGCGAGATCGAAGCCGGTCCGCGCAAGGCCGGCGAGCGCTGGGCGATCCACGTGCTGCAGGCCGTGGTGACCGCCGTCGTTGCGGAGCGTCTGAGCTCCCCTGCTGCAAATCGCTGAGCTGACCTCAGGCTTCGAGGCTTGTTAAACGCTTGCTCAATCGAACTTCGAGAAGTCCGGCTTGCGCTTCTGGAAGAATGCAGTAAACGCTTCCTTCGCTTCGGCGCCGACCAGCATCGCGCCGAACTGCTTGTTTTCGACTGCCATCGTCTCGGCGACGACTGCTGCGCGCGGGCGGCGCATCAGGGCCTTGGTGGCGCGGATCGAAGCGGCCGGCAGGGCGACCAGCTTGGCGGCCTGGCCCTGGGCAAAGGCCAGCAGCTCGGCGGCCGGCAGCACGCGGGCGACGATGCCCATCTCGAAGGCTTCCTGGGCGCTAAACGCTTCGCCCAGCATCAGTTTTTCGGCAGCGCGGGTGTAGCCGGCGGCTTGCGCGACCAGCAATGAGGAGGCGAATTCCGGGCACAGGCCGAGCTGCGTGAAGGGCATCGAGAACTTGGCGTTGTCGGCGGCGTAGACCAGGTCGCAGTGCATCAGCATCGTGGTGCCGATGCCGACCGCGGCGCCGGCGACGGCGGCAACGACCGGCTTGGTGCAGCCCTCGAGGGCTTTCATGAACTGGAAGACGGGACGGTCTTCGGTCATCGCGCCTTCGCCGGCATTGTTCAGGAAGTCGTCGAGGTCGTTACCGGCGGTGAAGATCTCGGGCTTGCCGGTGATGAGGACGGCGCGCACTTGCGGGTCTTGCTCGGCGTCGAGCAGGGCGTCGGCCATGGTCGAATACATGGCGCCGGTGATGGCGTTCTTGCGTTCGAGGCGGTTGAATTCGATGGT
>Ga0308169_10000821_pt1 | contig 40795 bp, 52 predicted proteins | sample PhyBR1_2_FD_202139 | JGI IMG/M metagenome (GOLD analysis project Ga0308169, IMG submission 202139) | Phyllosphere microbial communities from UC Gill Tract Community Farm, Albany, California, United States - DLSLSB.R1 | ecosystem: Host-associated > Plants > Phyllosphere > Unclassified | place...
CCCTCTCCTTCCCCATCTCCAAGTAAGCGAGAGTATGTGCTGATCAAAAGGAAGGTTTATGATGATTGGTAGGGTTTACGAGTTGGCATTGATCAGTTATGGGATTGCATGGTTTCATTTCGTCGGTGAATTCGTAGTGTTCAGTACGGCGAGTACTAAAGGTGCTATTAGTCCATTCATCGTTTCGAGTGAGTTCTTCTTCCTCTTTGAATTTTGCAAGTGGAGAATTGGGTTTTCGCTCATCTTGTTTTGAGTTGTCTGCGACGTGAAAAACAGCTACTTCACTTTTTTGGATGATCAAGCGTTAGTTCACTCTTTACCTCTTTCAGTCAGAACGACTGAAGTGAGGCTGTACTGATGAGAGTTTACTTGTTTGCAGAATACGATTTCTATGTTCCGGTCTAAGACGAAGCGGAGGAGCTCTTGGCTAGACGCACATGCTTCGAACAAAGTAATAGAATCTCTGACATCAATTCAGCATGCAGCATGCAACGTAATCATTTCTCGAGAACGATCGAAACCGTCGAGAGAGGATACACGAGAGTCATCGTTCGTTCAGGGTTTCTTGCTGCGCTCGAGAACAGTGAAAGAGCTAGTGGAGATAGTGAATACAGAGAGCGAATTAGGAGTGTATATATATGTAGAGTACGACAAAAGGGAAGACAGAAAAAGCTAGTGTGAAAACGAGGAAACTGAGGGTATCTAGAATAGTGGATTCAGAAACGGCTGGTCTTGTCTGACGAAACGGGATGATCCTGTCATTTGCTTCGAAGTCAGCCCAACCGGCTCGAGAGAGAAAGAGAGAACAGAACTAACGAGAGGAGAGTAAAAATGTAATAGTTCTGTTCATTCGACGATCCAATCTCCGCCTCTCCCATCTCCTCTATGATGCCTATGTCCTCCTCCATCTCCTCTTCCATCGTCCCATCCACCTCCCGCTCCATTTCCAATCGCAGCTCCCACAATCGCGCCCGTCACGACACCCAAAGCGATATAAATGACGAAAGCCCAACAAGCGGCAGCGCAAAACCTTCTCCTCGCTCTCCTATCGGCTTGGGCCAACTGTCTTTGATGAGCTGCGAATGAAGTTTGTGGTAAGGGAAGTGAAGAGAAGGGGGAAGGACCGGTTGGATGATTCGGAGTTTGACGTATTGGTGAGAAGGGGGGTTGAGGAGGAGCTGTAGGTTGGGAGGAAGATGAGGAGGATGATCCGGGGAGAGCTGTGTAAGGTGGTGCTGTGGGAGAAGGGGATGTTTGATGAGATTTCAGAGAGAGTGAGATCAGAGAAGAGAGGCGTACGTGATGAAAGTAAGGAAGTACTTTCTCCTGCGCCTTGTTCTAGGTCTGATTGTTTCTTACTAGTCATTTGTAGAGAGTTCGAGGGTGAGTGGCGAGATGGAGGAGAGTTAGAGGAAAGAGAACAAAATGAACTTGACTCCGTTCCTTTCACACTCTCCATGTCAGCAGAAGAAGCTCTAGATACCTTGACTGCACTCTTTCCACAACATTCGACTACTCTACTCAAACAATACTTGAATGCATCGAATCAAGACGTTGCAAGAGCGTTCCGAGCGATCGAGAGGGGACAAGAATCCATCGTAACGAGTAAATCAAAGAGGAGGAAAGTAGATAGTGGATTAAAGGATTGGTTGAAACGAGACAACAAGGTCGAACAGGCAGAAGTACTCGTTTTGAGCGATTCAGAAGAAGAAGAATCTCGCAACGAGGAGGACAACAAACTCTCTTCGCTTCAACCCACCACGAACAATGAACTGAATCCTCCAATCAAATCAGCTTTCACTCTGTTGAAACCCCCGAAATCGTTCAGCTCGAATCCGAACCCGACTTCTACCACTATTCAAGCAAATTCAATCGCGACTCATGTTAATCTCCCTCCTCTTCGACTCACGACTCCAGCGATGATCACGAGGGAGACGAGAGGACTCATCACACTAGTCGAGAACGCATTACCGGAGGAATTGGCGAGTAGGTTGTTTGTCAGAATGGTCGAAGCGAGTAGAGGAGAAGGGAAAGGGGATAAAACTCCTTGTGAGTTTCAAAAAAACGCTCTTTGGTGTTCTCGTGATGTAGAGCTGACGTATTGGTGGAAATAGGGAAACGAAACAAGTGGTTCTTGGTTGATCGCGAGGTTGTATCACCTCATACGAGTGCTTTCTACACTGAATCAGATTCGGGCAAATCGAACGATGGATGGAGTCGTGATTCCTACGATCTCGTGAGTCTTGACTATCTCTCTCTCGACTCACTGATTCACACACTGACCTCGCCTCGTTTGCCATTGACAGGCAGCGACTCACTGGTTTTATGGAGACGTTAGAGAATCTCTCGCATTCTTACCCGAGATGAACGAAGCGAGGTCCTTGATCGGTTCTTTCGTCAATACTTTGCTGGATGGAAGAGAACGTCACGAAATGGAATGGACCAGAGGAGAATGGAGGCCGAACGCAGCGGCTTCAAATTGTTACAAAGGTGCTCAAGAGGTACGCTCCTACTCCCTCCCCCACTCTTCACGATCGCGCAACCTGACCGAGTAGAGTATGGTCGAAGTAGTCTGTAGGGTGGCATTCGGATCAATTGACTCACCTCGGTCCATTCCCAACCATCGCTTCACTCACTCTCGGTTGCACCCGTCCTTTCCGCCTTCGACCATTCTCTTCCACTTCCTTACCCTCGACAAATGGACAACCAACGACGATGAGAACTCTAGAGATTACTTTACCTCATAATTCGTTATTGATCATGCATGGAGGTACTCAAGAGGTTTTCAAGCATTGTGTGCCACCGATGAATGGGATGGATGTGTTCAAATTACCGAAGGGAACATTGAGTGCGGAGGAGGGAGAGGTGAATGATGATAATGCGGGAGAAGGAGGGACAAAGAGAACGAAAGAGGAGATTGAGAAATTATTGAGTACGAAATGGAGGGAACGAATCAATCTGTGCGTTCCCATTCCCTCTTCACCTCAGCTTACTCCTCTGTGCCTGAGTACTGATTCCTCGTTCTCAACTCGACAGTACATTCCGTCATTATCGACCCGATTTCGCACCTCTCGACCCATCCCTCCCTCCAGTACCCCTCCAATCCTCTTGGCTCCCTTCCCTCTCTTCCTCCCCTCCTCCCTACGTCGGAACCCCTCATTGTTCATGCGGGAAACCTTGTATCCTTCGACCAGACGGGAAAGGTAGAATTCGTTCTTCTCAATCTCAGAATCAGAAATCGAAACTTCAATCTTCGAAATCGATCGAGAGTTCGTCGGGTTGGAATGAGATGATCTTCTTTTGGAGTTGTAATGCTGGGGCGCAGAACGATGGAAAGGGTTGTGGGTTCTTTCGAGTGCTGGATTTTAGGAAAGAGGGGAGAGGGGAATGGTTCAATTTGGGAGATCGGCGGGAGGAGGGTGGTGTCGAGCGTGAGAAGGAACAGAAGCTGTAGTTGTGAAAAGAGGAGGACGGGCAGTGGATGGAATCAGACCCGGAGATGAGAAGTTGGCAAAAGTGGGCAAAGTTCAGGGGAACTTTCGTCAACATCGTCAAAAAGAGTCACTACAAGATTCAAGCACTGCTTCAGAAGTCTCATACAGCTCATACTGCTACTCTCGACGCTGTTCGACGAAGATTGACGATTTCCTCTCGCCCACTTCCTCCTCCCGATCCCATCTATTGCCGACAATCTCCTCTCGTCCCGCTCCAACCGACTTGTCTCCTATTTCTCTCGATCCGAGGACTCATCCGGAGTTCATCACTCGGCTTTGCTCGCTGGCTTCGATTGAATACAGCCTTTCCTTTCTCTCTTCACCCTCTTCTCCCTGCCTCCCTCAAATATCGGGATGGCGGATCGGCGCTCAGGAAAGGCAAACGTGGAGCTGAAGAAGAAGAAGAGCATTTCCGAGCGATTTCGAAAGGTGGGTTCTGTCTCTTTCTCGTCGAACTCTTGTATTCTGCTAAAGCGCTCGCACAGATGTTTCGTAGCGGGGGTTCTCAGGATAGATCTCAAGTAGACTCGCCGAGGGTATCGCTAGATATGTTGGACAGAACGGCTGCAGCAATGGACAAGGAAGCGAGAGAACGGGAGGAGGTGAGTGCTCCAACATTCAATAGCGCTCGCCAGGGCGAAGCTGATAGGAGACCTTCAATCTCACCATTTCAGGCGATGAGACCCTCTGCTTCCTCGGCTCCAGACTTGCGTCGAAAGGGATCCGTTCCCAATCTACGAGAACCCGACGATCCACGATTTCGACCCGAAGCTCGTAAACTCGGGACTACTGGATTCAACGTTGTACGTCTCTCAAGGTCACTTTGTTCTCGATAGTCGACTGATGCAGCTCAAATTGCCTACCTCAGAGAAGGAAACAATCGGCACCTAATTTGCGGCGTCCTCTTGACATCACTCCACCTCTTCCACCCTTACCACCTCCTCCAAAAATACACGAACCTACCGGTCATCGAGGGCCACCAGCTAGAACGGGAACTCTCAAGAATCCCTCAAAGTCGAATCTCCACAAGGTCAACTCTGCCGAAGCTTCAAACTCCAGAGTCACGGAAGCGAGACCCCCTCTTCCTTCGAGCAGTCAGAAACCACCACCTGGATGGTTCTGAACGGCTCCAGAGCGTGTAGAGGCTATCAGGAGCATCGAAACGGAACGAGGATTGTCGAACAGAATTCAGAAGTTGCAGCAATTTACTCATTTCATTCGTGAATGGTGTCCACCATGTTCCTTTCACTTAGCGAGTGCGCTTGTGGGGTCCCCATCGCTTCTCGTGAGCAGACTCGTCGCGAAAAGTAAATTCTCCTTCGGATATAGACAATATTCGTTTTTTCGATTGCCGTTCCTCTCCCTAACTTCTCGTAAAACCCTTCGTTCCTACTCCTCTTTTCCGGAGGAGAGTGGAACGTTCGAGTTCACGAGCCTTTTCCACGATTTCCAACAGTTTTCCAAGGCGTTCGCCCGTTTTTTCGGCGGTTTCCTTTTCTTTCCATGCTCGCGCCCCTGTAGTGTTCTCGTGACATTTGGCGTTAAACCTCCGGCGGACTCCGCGGCGCTGATGCAAATTGGCGTTATCTCTTTCCTCCTTAGGGTCTTCCTTTCTCTTTCGTCGCACCCTCCAGCTCGAAATGCCTCTTGTGAGTACCGTGATGCTCTTCTGCGACAATCCGTGAAGCTCACAATCCTCCTCATGTAGCGAAACCTCTTCGGAAGGAGAGACAAGGGAGGAGGAAACGACGATTCCGACGATGATGACCTTACCCCTCTCGAATATTACGCCGGAGTGGTAAGCTCGCCATTCTATGTTGGGGTTCAATCAAGGTACTGATGGTGTGAACAGCCGGAGTCACTTCAAAGGAAGCCCCCTCCTCCCCCTCCTACCCAAGCTCCAGCAAACGCTGACCCGACTCCTCCTTCCTCACCGAAATGGCCTCGCAAGCGTTCAGGCACTCTTTCGACAATCTCCTCAAGGGGCTCAGGTCATCGTTCTCGTCTAGCTTCCGTCAGCAACTTCTTCACCAGGAGTAGAGAGTCTAGTGACCCTCCAGCGATGGTCATCAAACACATTCCTCAGGTGAGCTCTTCGTTTCTGCGTCTCTGTGTCTCATTGATACTGATACAGCTTTCGCCTCACAGTCTACCCCTCATCAATCCCGTACATCTCTTGACAAGGTTCACGAAGTGAGCTTTCATTTTTTCTCGTCTCGACTATTTCACCGTTGCTTACTGAGCTACGTCTACGTGACAGGTCAGCGCTCATCAATCTCAAGCATCTCTCCACCAAGCAACACACGGTGAGCCCTCTTGGAAGATCTCGGCTACAAGGAACTGATGATTCTGAGCTGTCGCTGCTTCGCAGAGCGACGAGAGCACGGAATGACCCCACCCCTTCCACCAAATCCCTTCAATCAGGAACCGCATCATTATCGAGGCGATATGCCGAGCGTACCGCTCCATCATCGTCAGAGGAATGCTCGACGGCACTCGAGAACACCTTCGTCTACAACTTCGTTCGAAGAATACGATGCAGAATCAGATGAGGATCCATTCAAGTACGACGATCGACCAAGCGCAACTCGACAGCATCGCGAACAGGAGTCTCACACTGCTTCCCCTCGTCGCCCTCTCCCGTCCAGTGGTGTGCGCGAAAAGGTCTTGACGGGTCTTCACGGTAAAGAGCAGTCCGATAGAGGCCGTACTGGCGAGCAAGTTTTCTATCCTTCTTTCTGAGGCTCTCTGGTAGACCTGTGTAGAAAGCTCCCGTGAAATTTGAAACCTCTTTTATTTTGTCAATCCCTCGTTCTCGAGAATTGCCGATCACTGCCTCTGCTAACGAAAGAAGCTCTCCTCGACCTTGCTAACGATGGCAGCTCTCCTCGACCTTGCCGAAGCTCAGAGCATCGTTCGCTCGAGCAAGCCCTATCCCTCTTCTGAGCTTCGAATTGCTCGAATCTCGTCTGCACTAGCTCTTCGCTATCTATTGCAAGTGACTGTGCGATTCACTGTCGTTGCTACTCATGCTCGTTCAAAGTGGGTTCGAAAAAGTGCACAAGCCCTCTTTTTGGTTTCCGACACCCGAAGTTTCCATCTCCTTCCCTTTCCTCTCTCTTCTTCCTCTCTCCTTCTCGTCACTTCCTACTGAAATACCTCTATAGAGCGATGTCTTCCACAAGGGTGCGTATTTCACTCATTCTCATTTTAAGCACTCCTCGCGTCCTTACCGCAAGCTTCTGGTTCCCTTTCGAATTGTAGAGAAACAAGCTGGGAAGAACTCGTACGAAATCGAGCTCGAGCGGAAATGAGAATCTGGCTGATAGTGTAGACAGTCTCGAAGCAAGGGTGTGTGTAGTCCTTAGGATCCTTTCAACGAGCTTTCGCCTTCGAAACTGACAAGCCAATGCTCTTTCAGATGCAGGCTTCAACTGAGTCTCTCGGGCGTGTGAAAACCGCTACAAGCTCCCAATCTGGAGACTCCCCGCACGGCTTGAGACGAGCTTTCACGTCGGCCACTTCGTTAGTGTTCTCCCCGTCGTCGAGATCTCGAGCTGGCTCTCGAGCCGCAAGCTCTTCAGGTCTCAGTGACTTAGAGAATTTTGAACGTCGCGTGAGTGTTCGAACTATCGTTCGTTTCGTTGTTGTCTATCTGATTAATGATTGATCGCGCCCGACATGCAATACAGGGAGACGGGTTTGAGGACTACGACACTTCTCAAATTCCGGATGATTACAGAGCGACAATTGAAGAAGCACATCTGCGCGAACTTCGAAAACGTCGAGGAGAAGAAAGTGAGTCGTCAGGAACTCGCTTACTCCTCCTTCGTAGCTCACCACTGCAATCAACAGGTCCTCCCGTGATGGAGAGAGTACCGAAAAGTACCGCAAAGTACGTCCCAGGTACTACGGAGCCTCTCCTTCCCTGGGGACACGAAGGCGCCCCTCGTTCGAAACCCGCAAGTTCGAGAAACCGGTCGTCTTCGTCGGTACCTCGCGGATCTGGTCACCGTCGTCAGAGCAAAGGGACTGTCTCACCTCCATCGGTGATGCGACAACGTGGAGGCGCTGAAGCTGGCAATTTGTCGGATATCGAGGATTAACCGAACTTTGAAAAATCGAGTTCAGCCGCTACGCTCGGACAACTTCCCTGATTCACACCTTTCACTCCCCTCATTGTGTAGTTCCTCTTCTCGATAGGCTATATTTTGTCAATCTCTGCGACAATTCTCTCGTTTGACGCCCTTCGCGAATGACTTCTTTGCAATCTCTCGTTCGCTTCCTTTCATCTTTGTCTTTGACTATCCCTCGAGAGATCGGGATTCGACGGAGAGCCACTACCGGGACGAGAGGGTGAATCCCAACTCGTTGCGACGACCAATGTTCGGATCGAGCTTGCGAAATAATCGGAACGAAAATTCACTCACGAGTCAGATCTTGCGTTACTGTTCTTCCGAGCATCACCACGTAGAGCTGAAGTAGCGTCAAACAGCGTCAACGATAACTTCGTTCAAAAGGCGAAGTTCCCTCGAGGTTGCGAAGGAAATCCTTTTCTCTCGTTCACTTCACTTCACTTCATCTCGTCAAAAAGATGAGTGATCACCCGCAAGATGAAGAGCAACAACCACTCTTGGGAGATTCAGCAGGTCCAGCTGAACACACAGAGTCACAATCTTTCAATTCACGACTCAAAACCGCTCTCAACAACCCTCTCAGATTGAACGGCCTCGAGAAAGCCCTCGCTGCTCTCACGGTTCTCTTCCTATTACTCGGTGCAACAGGCTTTGGATTATTCGCTGGAGAAGCTACCAAGTTAGGGAGAGAGAGGAGGGAACACAGGAAAGGTGGGGGAAGGCCAACAGCAACAATCACGGCGACGAGTACTGTATCTGCTCCTACTAGTACCTCGGTACCTCCTACTCATCCACCTAAAGCTCCCGGCAAGATCGTAAGCAGTCATTTGCTCATTCTCGGAATGACGAGGTTTCGCTGAACTATCGATGATTAGAACGAAGTATGCTTGACTCCCGATTGCGTCAAGACGGCTGCCGAGCTACTCTCGAGACTCGACACTTCTGGAGTCGATCCTTGTCAAGATTTCTACACTTTCGCGAGTAAGTCTTGAATTGTTTACCTCTTGAGACTCCTGCTGACTCGGAAGTACAGATGGAGGCTGGCTCGATGCGAATCCTATTCCAGAAGGCTCGGCTCAGTATGGAACGTTCCAGCAGATCTCTGACAGAAACGCTAAAATCGTTCTCTCGATCCTCGAACAACCTATCAACAAGTCTCTCCCTACCGCCGATCAACACAATCTAAAGAACTTGCAAAACTTCTGGTCATCATGCACGTCGGAGGAGACTATCGACAAGAAGGGAGCGAAACCTTTACTCGCCATTCTCGACACTGTCATCGACACTTGGAGAGGGGACACGGTTCAACCCGAGTTCAACATTCAGATTGGATCAGAGTACGAAATCGAGAAGCACAACAAGAAGAAGTCAAAGAAGGAGGGAAAGAAGTGGGATCCCAAAACGAAGATCGCTCGTTTGACCAACTCACTAACTTTCCTTCACTCGAGAGGTAAGTCGTTCTCAATCTCCTCAGACTGCTTGTTGGCTCACAATCAGTCCAATAGGTATCGACGCTCTCTTCTCGTCGTACCCTGAGGGAGATGTCGGAAAGAATCCCAAGATCGACGTCCTTTGGTTGTCACAATCCGGTTTAGGTCTCCCTTCGAAGGACTATTACAAAGACAAGAAGATCCTCAGTGAATACCAGAAGGTTGTCGAAGCTGTTCTCGAGGATATCTACTCGGCGAGGAAGGAGAAGGATATGGACGCGAAGAGTCTCGCGAAAGATGTTGTCAAATTCGAGAAGGAACTCGCAAAGATCTCACTCGATGTGTGAGTTTCATGGACGCTTTTCTCAAGACCCCAACAAAGAGTCCTAACGATACCTCCTTTCACATTCAGCGTCGAGGTTGACGATCCTATCGGTACCTACAACCCTTTCAACTCGTCAGCTCTCCAGAACCTCTTCCCCTCGATCAGCTTCCCCGATTACTTCGCATCCTTCACTCCTCGACCACGTTACCCTGATCCTGTCATCGTCGCTACTCCCTCGTTCTTCTCAAACTTGTCCAAACTCCTCGACGATACCGCTCCCGATGTCCTCGAGGCTTATTTCGCTTACGAGACGGCGCAATCACTCTCATCCTTGCTTTCCTCAAAGGACTCGATCCGCAAGAATATCGACGCATTCCAATTAAGTCTCGTCGGTCTTCCTCCAGACTCGAAGCGACCTCGTCAGGAAGTTTGCCTTGAGCAGATCACCGACTCGTACGGATTCCTCGTCGGTCGATACTTTGTTCAGAAAGCGTTCCCGGGAGAATCGAAGGAGTACGCTGAAGAGGTTATCGAAGCGATTATTCAAGCATTCCGAGACCGATTGCCAGGTTTGAGTTGGTTAGACAAAGTCACTAGGGAGAAAGCAAAGGAAAAGGTTGATGCCATCTCTCACAAGGTAAGCTCACTCGTATGGATCGCTCTCTGAGTTATGCTGAGCTCTCTCTCACGACGCAGATTGGTTACCCAACTTCAAATCCTGATACCGAAGATCCCGCTTCTCTCGAACGGTACTACTCGATCAACGCTCCAATCAATTCCGACGACTTCTTCGGTAATGTCTTGAGGAGTACGATCGCCGATAAACGCCGAGAATGGGTCAAGGTTGGGAGGGAAAGAGGACCTGAATTCGACATGGTCCCTTCTGAAGTCAACGCTTACTACCAGTGAGTTCTCTTAGCTATCAGTCACGATATCTATGAGCTGACAATCTGGATGACCCCCTCACAGGCCATCGGGGAACGAGATCGTCTTTCCTGCTGGAATCTTGCAGAAACCCTTCTTTTCGAAATCCTGGCCCGAGTATCTCAACTTTGGAAGTTTCGGTGCAATCGCCGGACATGAGCTCAGTCACAGTCTGGATCAAGCCGGCCGTCGATACGACAAGGATGGGAAGTTGACTGATTGGTGGACCAAGTAAGTTTTCTCCCTTTTTCTCTTCGATCCCCGAACTCACCGCTACCTTCACCCAGCGCAACGAACGAACGATTCGAGGAACGTAAGCAATGCTTCATCGATCAGTACAGCAACTACACGATCACGGGACCCGATGGCAAACAACATCCGATCAACGGACGCTTCACCGACGGAGAGGATACCGCAGACGCAGGAGGAATCGCTCAAGCTTATAAAGCGTGGATGACTCGTAGGGAGAGTGATCCGAAAGGGGAGAAGTACAATAACGTTGTGCTTCCTGGATTATCAGAATACACGAGGGAACAACTCTTCTTCATCGCTTTCGCTCAAGGTTGGGCTCGTGCCATGACTCCAGCCGAAGCAGTACGCCGTATCCGTGTCGACCCTCACTCGCCAACTCAATTCAGGGTCAGGGGACCACTCTCGAATTCTCAAGCTTTCGCCGATGCTTGGGGCTGTCCTGTTGGTTCGCCGATGAACAACAAGAACAAGTGCTCGGTGAGTGCCGTTCCTCTCTGTCGGGTTAGTGAGCGGTGAACTCATGTAGCCTCTTTCCTGCCTCTCAATCAGATTTGGTAAAGCAAACCCTTGAAGTTTCGTCAAAGTTTCGTTGTGAATAATTCTCGATTTTTCTGTCTCTTTCGTTTCCGATATCATACATTGCAATCAGTACACTCTGTTCAATCATACGGAATCAAGCGAAAGGAGAGAGAAAAATAATTGTCTCGAAATGGGAGAGAGGGAGAGAGAAGCGAGAACACGCTCTCGACAAACCACTCAACAAGCTGTCGAATCTGGCTCAGTTATAGGCGATGCGCCACTCTGCATGGAACTCACCAGCGGCACCTTCTCGTCAAGGTAGCGCGTCGTCGTCTTCTTTCCCTACTTCGAATTCGACCACCTCTCCTTGGAATCCTCTCCCTGCAAGCAACGATGGAGCGAGTAGTAGTAGTCAATCAGGTCCAGATAGAGTACAGAGTGTCTTGGATCGTGTATTAGCGCAGCTAGATGGGTTCGAGGTGAGTTGTCAATTCTCCCCCTTCTTTCTCAATCAAGCCAAACTCCCTTCTTCCTCAATCATGACACCCAATGGAGGGGTTCCCGTAAGGCAGTGGGATCAGAAGCAGCTATATGAAGGATTTGAGATGCTCTCCGAGGTTGTTTCGAGGCGTACTCTGGCTCAAGTTGATCTGGAAGATGCGTTGGAGGTGGAAATTAGCGAATATCGCAACAAACTCTCTGAGGTGGACAGATCTACCCCCGAATGATAGCAGAAGGTGCATCAGAGTCAGGCCGAATGCAGAGTTGGAAGAACTCGTTCAGCCTTCGATAACGTTCTTGAAGAGGGAATCAACAGGAATCACTTCGAATCTACTCGCAAAGACTGACGATTGCTGCCTGTCGTGCGTTTACAGGACGATATGGATTGTCCACTGTGTCTAGAAGAGATGGATCTGTCCGACCTCAATTTCAAACCTTGTCCTTGTGGTTATCAGGTTCGTTTCTCGCTTTCACTCTACAAACTCGCGCTCTCTACTGTGCTGACTCACGGAACCTGCGTCGAACAGATTTGTCGATTCTGTTACCACCATATCAAGGAGAACTTGAATAATCGCTGTCCTGCTTGTCGAACACCTTACGATGATGCTTCAGTCGAGTTCAAGGCGATCAAGCCAGACGAGCAAGTCCACTCTCTACTTCACTGCTACCCAGAGCTTCTCACTGACTCGAAGCGTTCGATAGAATGAAACGGCTGCAAGCGGCGAAGAAGTTACGAGACAAGCGGCGAAAAGATGAGGCTCAACGGATTCAACTCAAGGCCGACGTTCGAGTGCGACAACGAACTCAAGTACACGTGCAAGGCATGACGACGAAGATAGCGAACGAGGATACACTTCAACAGCTGAAAGGACCCGATTCGTTCGGTCAATACGGCAAAATCCTCAAACTCTTCATGTCGAAACGTTCCGCCAGCGTCACTCAACCCGCCTCTCCTCATCCTCACTTCCAACCCGTCAACGTCTACATCAACTATCGTACCGCTGCAGAAGCTACGAACTGTATCTCGAACGTCGATGGAACGATTACTGAAGATGGTCACAGATTGAAAGCGATTTGGGGAACAACGAGATATTGCCCGAATTATCTCAAGGGTATCAGATGTCACAACGAGACTTGTACGTTGGCGCACGAACAAGGAGAAGAGATTGAGGGAGCGGGCCCTATCGGAAAGGACGAGATCTTCACCTAGTTCGTTTTCCTACTTTTTCTCAATCTCAATTCGTTCTGATCGCTGATTATCCTTCTCTTCACAGCGACAACGAGACGATCTCGCGAGTCAAAGCCGTTCTACCTCTAGCAGCCCGCAAACAACCAGAAGCTAGTTTGCCAGCGACAGCATCTTGGGCCTCGAAAGACGCTCCTCGCCCTCCTTCGACCCCGATCATTCTCAATCCTCATCTTCCTCCACTCTCTGCCACCCTTCCAAAACCTCCTGCACCTCGAACCATCTCCATCGGAAAACCCAAGAATCACCCTCTTCCCGCTCGCCCTTCCTCCCGCGCCCAGCGAGAAGCTGCCAGCGCTTCTGCGACCGCCAACGCAGCAGCGTCATCATCTTCAACTGGAGTATCTTCTTCCCCTTCACCTTCCCCAGCACCCCCTTCGAATCCCCCTTCTCGTTCAGTCTCCATTTCCCTCAAAACTACTTCGAAATCGTCGGCAGCGAAAGCTTCGACTCCGACGCCTCCTTCAGAACCAGAGACCACACTCGACGACGCTCCCTCAATCCGACCTACTTCCTCTGTTCGACCTGCTTCTCCTTCCCCTCCTCCTTCAGATCCCCTGCCTCCCCCTCCAGAACCAGTCTTTGCTGCCGAATCAGAACCTCAGATTGTCTTCTCAGCTCCTCAAGAGTACCCTTCGATGCCTTCCTTCCCAGAATTCGGTTTCGGCGAGGGAGCGTTCAGTTTCAGTCTCAACCTCGATGTCAAGGGCAAAGGTAGAGCGATGGAGAATGAGGAACCACCAGTTCCACTACGGGATTTCGGAAACGTCGAAGGTTACGGTCGATCGAGTTCGTTAGATTTGTCAGGTTCGGGCGATGGAGGAGCGTTTTCACCCGGAGGATTCTCAAACACGACTGCTTCTTCCTACATCGGTTCTTTCGATCCTTTCGCGGAACCATCGTTCGGAGGAGGTAGCCTCGACCTCAGGAGCCCTTCGCCGAGTCCGCCGTCGACCGCAGGAGGAGAAGACCTTTCGAGGCGTAGCTCTCGATTCGGATTCGCAAGGAGGGGATCTTCGACGATGGGAAAGAACGCAGGAGATCTCGTTTCGGCCCTTGCGAGATCTGCCTTCTCTGGTGGGATTGGACGAGAACCTTCGCCGAATGGATTACCGGGAGGAGTACCTTTCGCACCTCCAGGTATCGGTCTTCCTCCTCGATCCAGTGCTCCTTCCGCTGCGTTCAACGGATTGCCTCCACTCGGTACATCAAACGAGAACTTATGGCCTTCCAACGCTACTCCTTCCTTCCCTCCTGGTGTCCTTCGTTCCCTCGCCTCGCCCAACGCTTCGAACGCTTCTTCGCCCCAACTCTCGCCTCGTGGTCGAAACGGTGCCTTACCTCCTCCTTCGCAAGGTCAACAGCAGCAGCAGCAGCAACAGCAGCAACAGCAACATCATTTCGGTCCTCCTCCCGGAATTACTGGTCCACCTCCTTCCGCTGCCAATTCTGCACTCCCTCCACCTCCCGGAATCGGTCTCTCTCGTGCTCCTATCCCTGCCGCTTCCTTCCCACTTCCTCCTCCCGCTCCGAGACCGACCAACAGCAACTCGTCAAACGTTGCGAAGGAAGATCTGCTCGCCCTCATTGCCGCTGCTCAAGCGAGTTCGTCGAAACAACACCAGAACGACAACAACAACCCTCCTCCCTCTCACCCTTTCTTCTCCGACCCTGCGATTCTCAACGCTCGACTTGCCAGCTCTCACCAACCTCAGCAATCTCAAGCGAACGGATTAGGAGGTCTAGGAGGAGGAAATGGAGGAAATGGCGGAAGTGCTTTGGATGCCCTCTTCGCACAAGCTCAAGCACAGCAACAACAGCAACAACCTGGTGCCTACCCTCCTGGAATGCGTCCTTTCGGTATGCCTCCTCAACATCAGCAGCAACATCAACAAGGTCCTCCACCTCCTGGGATGTATCGCCAAGGTCCACCTGGAATCGGCAAAGCCTAAACGTTACCTTCTCTCTCCCACCTCTTCCCTTTTCCTCACCTTCCCCTCCCTCCTTCGTCGTGTTACCTACCCCTCTTCCCGTTTTCCACATTTTCCCTTTAATCACTCAAAATCACTCCTTTTTCTCCCCTTCTTCGATCCCCTTTGACTTTGCACACACTCTCTCTCTTGGACTTCTCGGGACTTCTCTGCACTCCTTTCGACTATTTGGCGGTAGAATAAGAAAGGTGGAGGATTTGCGAATTGACAGAAAGAGCGTTGCGCAAAGCTTTTGGTTTCCTAGGCACCTCTCGCAATCTCGACGGAATCGTATTTGCGTGAAATGAACGACAAATTGCTAGATTGCGAATGGTAAAATCTGCTAGAGGAAAGTACACAACAGGTGAAGAAACTTGCGATTACTACTCAGTGACCAACTCTTCCTTTGCGAGATCGTTTCTTCTTCTTCTCTTTCTTGATACCACTTCCTTGTTCTTCTCCTCCTGCACCGTCGATGACCATCGGAGAAGCGCTTCCAGACTCGGTGCTCGCTACGCTACCGTCTCGACCTTGTCGTTTACCGAGTGCTGTGAGAAGAGAGGAACCCGCGAGAGCGAGGAAAGGTTCCATCGGTAACGTTCCTGTACCTATGTTCGTCGTCTCAACGTAGTTCTCAGCAGCTTCCTGCAAGAGTTCTTGCCATTTTCTTTTCAACTTCGAAGGTTTAGGTTGATCTGACGTTGGAGAAGGAGGTTGATGTTGAGGTTTCTTTTGACCTGGTACGAGAACAGCGGAGCCTTGTTCGAGAGGGGGAGGATCGGGTCCGAAGATTCGACTGAGCTTGTCGATGAGCGGGTCGAAACTTGGGATGAAATGAAGAGGGTTGGTCGGAGCGACAGGCGAGATGAAGCTGCAGGTCAAAGACGAGTCAGGTCCCTCGAATACGATGAGGAATTCAACGAGTGACGTGCAAGGGTTTCTTGTTTGCGATACAGTCGTAGAAGATTTCGACGGTCGAGTGAGCTGTGGAAGTCGATAGAGTCAGTTGGAGACCCGACTAAAGAGGAAGGTGAACGGTAGTTACCCATGACAACTCCAGGTTCTGTAAAGGTTGAGCGAGTAGTCAGTAACGAGTCTGACACGAGACGAGGGAATCGAGAGAAAGGTGCAAGACTAACTGAATCCTTCGACCTTCAACCCTTCTTTTGTACGAGCTCGAGACAGCGCAACATACGCTCTGGTACAAGGAGTTAAGCATGAGTTTCTATCCTGGTCGAGAGTGAGAGTGAGCTGTGACGTACTGGCCCTTTTCGAACGTGCTGCCGAGTCGAACACAAACGGCATCGAGCGATTGACCTTGTGATTTGTGAATCGTCAAAGCCCTATCGACCAGCGACGAGGATATCAGCTCAAACAGCTCAGATATCGATAGACAGGATTGGGCGTACCAAGCGAGCTGTAGAGGAATCTGAGTTCTTGCGACAGTGTTGTGCTTGTCGAGATCGATACACCAAGAATGAGGTCGAACGAGCACTACAGATCGATGCGAGATGCGTGAGTCATGGTTGGGAAGATATTGCGAAAGGCTGGACTTACCTTCTTTCCCACAAGCGAAGAAGACGAGAGGATAGAAAACTTTATCCTGTTTGTCCATGAACTCATCCGCCGCTTTCTGTCTCCATTCCTCAGTACCGACTCGACCAACTCCTCCAGGTTTCTTTCCTTGTCCATTTGCGGCGGAAATCGATTCTTCGTCGGGAACGTCTTGCGCCGAAACCCAACCGACAATTACACCTCGCGAACCATTCACGAGTCCACCTGAACGTCCACATCCAGTGATATATCAGGAGATACTCAATAGGGATTTAGAGCGGAGGAGCAGACGAACCTTTGACGTCCAAATTAGCGAGAAGTAGGACTTGAGCGCCCTCTTTCAGATTCAAGGTTGGAGCAGCAGGAGTCGTATCGAGCTATAGACAACGAGCTCCTGGTCAGTGACATTATCGTATCGAAGTAACGGAGGTAGAGATTACCCTCTTGAGCTGTGTAGCACCCCAATCACCCCTCGATTGATCATCCGCTTTGAAAACGTATTCCTCCTCTTTCAAATTCTTGAACTCTCTCCTGTTCTCGTCGTCTACAGCTTGTCGTCTCGGATAGAGATTCGTTGGCTGCGAAGAGCTTGTTCCATCAGGGTCGCCATTATCGAGAAGTGAGCGAAATGAACTCACTCGAATTTGGATAGCACCTCCACTTCGCAATTCTGAACCACAAGACGCGAAGAGATCGATACACTTTTGATCGCAGATACCTCGACGGATCTTCTCGAGGACAGCAATGAATTCGGGATCGGATTGACGGAAAACCTGAAAGTCGGAAAGAATCAATACGCGAGCTTCAGTTTAGGGAAAGGAGGACTTCGAATTCACCTTCGTAAGCTCCATTACCTTGAAGTTGCACTCGGCCCTATCGTCGAGATTGTGATGTCAGCTATGAGAGATCGACGCAAGAAAATGGGAAACTTACCAAGCGTTCGTTTCGAAAACGAATCGTCTTTGCCTCCATTCCAGCAAACAACCCTTCGCATTCTCGGCTTTCTTCACTTTCGGTCCAACACACTTGAAGACGTCTGCAATAGGAACTCCTGGAGGGCGTTCTTCGTAAGGTAATCGAGCTTCTTCAAGAGGTATCTTGATAATTCCCTTGACACCTGCACAACCGGGAGAAGCTCAGTCACGTACGCGATTCGGAGATCAGCGCAAAAGTTCGACGTACCGCATCGTGGACAGCTCGCAGCAACTTTCGATTCTGGGACTGGGGGAAGTTGGAAGAAATCGCCAGAAACGATCAATTGTAACCCACCTATTCCGGTGATTCGAGTCAGTCCGTTGCTTCGATAGAGAGAGTAGATACGTAGCTTACCGAAAGCACCTTTCTTCTCCCTGATCAATTTGCCCAGAATGTTCAATTTCTCGAATAGTTCCGGAGGACTCATCGAGATTTCGTCGATGATCAAAGTCTCGATACCTCTCCAGTTCTTTGCCGACGTGTCCTTATTTCGAGTGATCTTGTCGTAGTGAGTCGAGATTTCCTATTGCGGGCGAGAGTATCAATTCAGTTTGCAAAGAATTCGAGAAGGAGATTGATCGTACTTTGTCTCCGAGTCCGACTGCAGCCCAGGAATGAATCGTCGTCCCGTTGACTTGTAACGCAGCGATACCCGTGGTAGCAGTGATCTGGAAGGGACGCTTGAGATGTTCGAGAAGTCGAGTGATCCTGTGTTCCACCCGCTCGCTATCAGTTCCGTTCGCTCATTCGCGAGACCGAAGCAGGCGAGACACTCACTCATTGAGTAAGAAGGATTTGCCTACTCCAGCAGAACCCGTAAAGAACACATTCCCACCTTTCTTGACCTGCTCCAACACTTCTTTCTGCTCCTCCGAACACCTCTCGTCCGGTTTCCATTCTTCGATCGTCGGTGCCGCTGCTGCCACTTCTCCAGGCTCAGCTTTCCCACCTTTCCCACTCCCGTATCGAGACATGCCAGATGCCATCGTGAATCCAAATTTCTTGAGACTCGTCGTTGCCAACTCGCGACGAGCTTCCAATCGCTCTTGTTTGATCTTGATCGGGTCTCCTTCGACTTTGACAACTTGCTCGACTAATTTCCCTTTCGCGTTCCTCTGTAGATTGGGTTCAGTTATTTCTCGTCAGAATTGAGAATTCGAAGTGCGAAATCAGGCTTACTCTCGCCAACGCAGCTTCTTTACTCGCTTGAATTTTCCTTCTCTGTTCATCGGTCAAGTTGCTTTGAGTCTGGGTAGGAGGTGGGAGAGCTTGAGTCTGTTCAGGTTGAGATTGCGAAGTTGAAGGAGTTGGAGGAGAAGGAGCGTTGAAACTTGTCAAGGGTCGCATGTTTGCTCGAGGGAAGCCAGGGTTAGGACGTTGTCCATTCTCACTCGTCATAGTAGCATCTTGAGTTGATTGTCGAGAGTTGAACAGAGTTTGAGATGAAGAATAATTCTGAGGTTGAGTCGGAGCGGTGAAGTAAGGTGGACTTGGATCTGGACTACTACTTTGTACTGCCTGGACAGAGAATCGACCTCGCAAGTCTGACAGAGATGAAGCTGGAGGATTTATCGAGTTGAATGATGAAGAATTTGGATGAAGAGGAGAAGAAGAGGATGGTGGATCGAGTCGCGGTCGCTTCTCTGGTAGCATCTAGAGAGTGTGCTACACCTTGAATAACGCGTCTTTGTTGAGGTTGGTGAATGTATGTGCAATTGATGGATTCGCAAATTTACTTTTCACCGCGAGGATGATAAGCAGATTCATTCTATCTCTCTTACCCTTCACTTGCTACCACTAAGAAATGCTTCAGATGACATGTTTAACGACCAGCAAGCAACTCTTCTAGCTCATGATACAGTCTTCGACCTCCTTCACCACTTTGACCCCGCTTGCTTGAGACGACTCTTATCTTCTCCTCACTTTCGCGACTTCGGCAATACCCAATCTCCTTCAAAGTGCCGACGACAGACTCGTGATGTACTGTACCCAAGGGTTGAGGTTATGCGGGGGGTATCAATCGGGATAGCGAGCCTTTCGTCGGCAAACGAAGGGAAAAACTGGAAACCTATACTTTAATCGGCGCTTTTTGCGGGTTGTGCAGTCGGAATCTCTTGGTGGGTCCCCCATCCAAGAACGTAATCGACCCAAATCTACCCCCCGAGAAAGTTTTTCATGCAAAAACCCAAACCAGTCTCTACCGACTGCTTCCCTCGCTTCTTCTTTTTTCTCTCTTCTTTCATCATCTCTCCTCCTCCTTCTCCTTCCTCCGTCACTCTCTCCCTTCTCGGTTTCGGTTCTCGGCGGCTACCTTCATATCATATCATCAACATAGAAGATCAATAGAGTTTCTTCAACGACCCTCAAAAAAAGATTCAAGACTAGCCTCGAAAAAAAGTTCAACCTCGGCATACCTTACAACAACAACAACCTTCAATCATGGTGTTCTCATCACGACGTAGCTCATCGACAAATCAAGAGAAGAGGTTCAAGGATGGAAACAAGGAGGAAGATGTTTACGTTTCGACTGGAGCAGATGTTGAAAACGCCGTACCTGGAGAGGAGATCGTAGATGGAGTATTCGGTGCGCAGACTGCAGAGGGACCCAACTATCGTTCAGTAGGATGGATCTCTACTTCAATTCTCTTGATGAAGGTACTTGCTATTTTTTTCAATTTCTCTCTCCTCTCTTTTTCGCGTTGACTGATGGGTGATTCCGTTGTTGGGAACAGTCTCAAATCGGTTTGGGTGTACTTTCAATCCCTTCGACTTTCTCTACATTGGGTCTCGCTCCTGGTATCATCATTCTCGTTGTCATCGCTGCCCTCACCGTATGCCGATTATTCCCTCCCTTTACCGATACGAAAATATCGTCGACTCACAATCCACCTCGTAACAGACCTACACGGATTACTTCATTGGAAAGTTCAAGTTGCACCACCCTACCGTCTGTGAGCTCCAATTTTCGAAATTCAACGATTATCCCGAGGGAAACGACGAAATTGACTCTTCTTTTCGCATCCTCGTAGACTCTGTCGCCGATTGTGGAGGAATTATGTTTGGACCCATCGGAAAGGAGGTGTTCGGAGTTGCTTACTGGCTATTGATGACCCTCATCGTCGGTTCTGCCATTGTTGGACTTTCGACCGCGATCAACGCCATTTCACTCCACGGTGCTTGCACTGCCATCTTTGTCGCCTGCATGGCCGTCGCCATCTACCCCTTCGCCTCGCTCCGAACTCTCGGAGGTGTTAAATGGATTGGTTGGGTCGGATTGATCTCGATCTTGTCGGCAATCTTGACGGTCACTATCGCTACCGGCGTCGGAGGACGACCTAGTTTGGCTCCTCAAGAAGGACCTTGGGACAAGGCTGTTGTTATCTGGGGAAAGCCTACTTTGTGAGTTTCCACTTCTCCTTTTTTCGCAAAAGCCTGGTTTCTCATTCGCTCTCTTACCTCTCTCTAGCGCCGACGCTATGACTGCTATTTCCAACATCGTCCTTGCTTTCGCCGGTACCGCCTCGTTGTACGTTTCATTTCGATCTTGCTCTTCCCTTGATTTAGTCACTTACGCTACATTTTGTCGTCCTATTCCAGCCTCCCCATCGCAGCCGAGATGCGCAACCAACGCGATTACAAGAAAGCTGTCCTCATGTGTCAAGGTTTCGTTACCTGCTTCTACCTCGCTATCGGTATCGCTGTTTACGTTATGGCGGGACAATACGTCGCCTCGCCTGCCCTCGGTACCGCCGGTGTCCTCCTCAAACGTATCGCGTATGGATTGTCGCTCCCTGGTCTCCTCGCTTCCGGTGTCATCTACGCTCATTTACCCGCAAAATACGTGAGTCTTTTCGCTTTCGCTCTCTTGACGATAACTCTCCCCAAACTGACTCTTCATCGAATACTAGCTCTTCGTTCGCTTCCTCCGAGGATCTCGTCACCTCACCGCCAACACTACCACTCATTGGGTCGTCTGGCTCTCCTGCACCCTCGTCTGCGTCCTCTTCGCCTACGTTATCGCCTCTGCCGTACCCGTCTTCGAAGGACTCGTCGGACTAGTCGGAGCGTTGTTCGGCACTTTTTTCTCGCTTCAAGCAGTGTCTATGATGTGGTTCTACGATTACTGGGGCGACAGGAAAGATCCGAAGAAGAACAACCTCGGATTCAAGCTTTTGGTCGCTCTCAACGCCTTTATCTTCGTCATTGGTTTCTTCCTAATGGTTGCTGGTACTTAGTTAGTGACTCTCTCCTATGTCTGGTCTCCGAGGGAGTGTTGGGAGCGAACGAGGGCTGATTTCACATTTTTTCGCGAAAACAGCGGTTCTATCTCCTCAATCATCGACGATTACCGAGAGAACGGAGGCGTCGCGTGGTCCTGCGCAGACAACAGTGGGAGTGTTCGAAGTGCTTAGGAAACGACAGCATCGCACCACGAGCAGGACTTTCGAAATCATTTCGAAACAATCCCTCGTCATCGCTCGCTCGCACTACACTTCTCTCGTTCCATATATATACACTGTAGTCTCTTTGACATATATATAAGCTGGTCTCCTCATACCTTGTAAAGAATACGGAAACATTACATAACATTTTCGACTCGTAGCTCAAACTTTTCGAAACTTCGCGGATCGATTATAGTTGACGTCTTGCGGCCTGATTCGTGCACCAGCTAGGATGAGCGCACATTCGGCAACGGATGTTATCACCGCTTCTTCGAGTCGTCTCAGCCGAATTTGGGTCGCGAGCAGAAATCTGGGTTTCGACACCTTGACGATTCACCCTCTAGCTTTGCATCGACGTGTGACATATCTCCGAATGAGAGTCAGTGAGGACGATTGAAGTCAGTGAGAGTAGCTCTTTCGAGAGCTGACGAGACAGTGCGAGGCGAGACGTTGACACTTTATTAAGTTCAAAGTGACTTTTCACGCTCTTTCGCCGACGCGAGCCGTACAAACATAGCGTGTCGTCGTGCGATCGTCGAATCAAGGTCTCAGAGCAAGCGAGGGTCAAGGATTGGAAGTTTCAGACTCTGACCCAAATCGACCCAATTCGGCGGAATTGGAAAAAAAAAAATCGTTTCGACGTTCCGACGTTTTCAATGAACCTGCTTGGTCAGGATGGCTCGTTCAGTACCCGGAAGCCTGCGCACTAGCGTCGAATCGAGCTGACTTTGGTATCGAAAAGGCGAAAGTCGAGATTTTGACTTGGTCGCGAGAACGTCGAGAAAAGGTAATCATCGCAAAGTCCCCCCTACTCGATGAGCCTCACGTCAATTTCATTAGTGTGAGAGGTCGAGAGACGAGAGATCCCCTGCAGTCTCCCTATCGAAGCGAGGTCTGTTACCGATCTCGTTTTTCGATAGCGCTCGTCGAACCCGTTCGCAGCCTCGGACCCAGCCATCGAAAAAGAAAGAGGATCGAATGAAGGAGAAAAGCTAGGGAGAGAGCTATGCACAAATTGCAAGTGAACGAAACAACCGAAACGCCATGAACTGAAAAACGAAGAGAGAAAAAACCAAGATGGTCAACGAGTCTACTGCGTCGAGCGGAAGAGGTCAAAGTGAGGTAGAATGAGGTAAAAATCAGAAGGAGAAGGAGGGGGAGTCATAAGTTGTACAATCACGAGAGTGGTAAGAGGGCCAGAGGGGAAGAATCAAGAAACGAGTGGAGGGGAAGAGGAGAGGAAGATGAAAGGAGGGGAAAGTGTCTGCTGAGGATACTGTGAGGAGAAAAGGGAACGAGGAAGAGGGAGAGAAGAAGTACCTCTATTTTGTGTTTATTCCCTCCGTCGCATTCTTCCTTTCCAGCGCGTCCTCTTCCTCCCAACTCGGTCGATCAGTCGGTACCGCATTGTAACCATTCAATCCCATCCTGACACTGCCCGATCCAGAGCTCGAACTCGGACTACTCGAGTTGTTACTCCTACTCAACACTTCCGAACTCAATCCCTCCTTGTTCGATAGTCGCATGATTTGTTTCGATCCGTATTCGGTATAGTTCTCGCCGTCGTGGAGGGAGTGGAAGAGTCGATCGTAGCCTGTAGTGAGACCTTCAGAGTAGTGTCGAAGATCGAGCTTGCGAAGTCGAACTCGTTCGAAAATCGTGAATGCGACGACAGAGTAGAAAGTTCCGCATAAGAGATCGATCGCAAACTGTCAAGATCGAGACTTTCATCATCAGTACGACAAGCTCGAGTCAGATGAAAAGAGAGTGCAAACTAACGTGGTGATGAAGGTATTGAGTTGCCCAAAACATCCAGAAACAATAAATCCACATGAACGTCAAACCCCTGTAATTCTTCGAGTACCTCGTCGCGTACAATCCACAACAGATCGAAGTAGCAGCGTGTAACGAAGGGATCGCTCCGAAAACGACAGCTCCCCATTTGAACGCTTTCGCATAGATGTGAGCTGCAAACACGTGCTCAAATGATCAATAAGGAATACGAGGGAGTAGAGGAGAATGGAACGAAGGAGGACGTACTGCCGAGAATTGTATCGACTCGAATCAAACCCGCAGGATTTCCAGGATAACTATAATCAGGTTGAGCCGCATCGATTCCATAGACGTCGTAGCTATCCCTCACTCAGTCTCATCAGCATTACTCCGCGTGCAAAGAAGGGAAGAATAAGTGAACTCACAACCAAGGAGCAGCATTCGGGAACACCAAATGAGTTGCCAACCCAGCTAGATTTTGAGCTCCCAAAGTAAAACCGAAAGTACACGCGGCACCTTGACAACCGAATCCCCAAATCCACCATCCTGCTACGATCGGACTCGCGAAATGTAATGCTCCGTATGAACCGAATGCTAGCAAATCTAAGAAATTCGTCTGAAATCATTTTTGTCACGAGGAGAGTCAGCTTGATTAGGTCGAGAAGAGGAGGGAAGGGAGAGGAGGAAGGACGTACAGGTTCGACTTTCCCAAAGTAATCGGTGAACCATAAAGCAGTTGGAAAGACTAGGATACTCAAAGCATAAGCTCTCCCTCTTCCTCTATCCTCCTTTGGTTTATCCCCATTACCTACACATGCAATTTCATACATCAGCTCAAGATCTAGATTGGCGGTGGAAGATGGAGAGAGAGAGAGAGAGAGACTGACCCCAATAGTAAACGAGTCTTGCGAGAGGTAGGAGCGAAAGAGTTACGATGAAAGTACCGATAGGGGATAACAAGAGGTTGTTCAACTTTGGTAACAAGTCGATATGAATCTGTTACATAGAGCAATTTGCACGAGTCAGTCTCCCACGAGGTTTTTCGTTGTTGTTGTTCCGTCCGAGAGGGGAACCGAGGTAACTTACTGGAGGTCTAATTTCTACTGGAATATATTTCGCTTGTTTGAATAAGAAAGTCCATAAGAATGGGAAGAAAGCTCCGACTATATACCACCACGTTCAGGTGAGAAAGGGTGAGAGAGAGAGAGAAAAAGGTTGAGAGAAACGTCGTGTGAGTTTCCCACTCTCTTACACCAGAATAGAGAGAGTACTTTACCTAATACAGTCCATAATCGATAAATAACGCTACTGCCATTCAGTAATACCCAACTACAGTGTAAGAGTAACGCTCCAATTCCAGTCAAGATGAATCCCAATCCACCTCCTGATCTCAACCGCCGTAAAGAAGGTAACGAAGTCATTCTTCCACCTTCTCTGATCTTGATCTAGTAAAGGGGCGTGTTTGAGGTTGAGAGTTGGAAAGGAGCGAGGTTGTTGGTTGAGAGAGAAAACCGACCTCGGAGGGAAAAACTGGAGAAGAAGGGTCAGGAAAACAAAGGTTATTCGCATGAGGGTCGCATTCGTCGTAGTGCGTCTGTGATAGAGAGCGGCGTAAAGTAGTAGTCTCAGGAGGTCGAGTTGAAATCGTTGGAATTTTGCGAAGATATTAAATTTCGCAAAATCGTCAAGCTCTCTCGTCTCATCTTGAGGTTGTTTCGACTGTATACGGGCGTGTAGTCGTCGGAAGAGTATCGGTTGACGACGGAGAACGAAAAGAGAGAAAAGGGAGGACGGTAAAGTCGCTCTTTGGTCGTTTCATTGGAATTTCGACAAATCGCATAGTCAAATTTGGGTAGTCTAGATGTCTCGTACGCTTTTGGGTGCGCAGCGCATAAAGAACGTCTCAAATCGACGGAATCCGTTACATTGTGAGGTAACGGGGGTGTTGATGCGGTCGTAAGGCGTCGCAAGGAAACGACGAAGAATTCGAAACCGTCTCTTTTGCAAGTGGGTGGCTTTAGATCGAAGCGCATATCACTGCGAACGATCTAGTTGAGTCAAAGATACTCTATAGCAGCTTCTCAGGGCAGATGAAGCGAGCCATCAAGTAGATTCCTAAGTTTGCGAAATCGAAATCGACTCTTTCCTTCGCACACCTTCACTCCACATCGTTTCCCCTCTCTCAATAACCTCTCTACTCCGTCAAACCTATCACAAGAGACTTACAAAGCCCAGTCAGTATCACCTAGCAGTTCCCCTCGACTTCCCTTCCTCCCCTTGATCTACTCATGGCAGTAACCTCCTCAACCCCCTCTTCCTCCACCTCAGAGTTTACAAAATACAATACTCGACGACTAGGTAACACTCGTGAACGAGTTAGAAGTGTAGCTTGTCAGTCTTTTCCCAATCTCATCTCATCTCATTCCATCTCCTTAACTCACACACTCCTCGAGCAAGTGTAGGGAATCAAGATGGAAGACGATTAGCTACTGGAGGAACAGATAAGATTCTTCGTATCTATTTACCAGATAAAGGTAATAACTCTCTCTCTTTTTGCTCGTTCAACTTTCTCGGGAGAAAGAGGTTAGCTGAAGTGTGTGGGGGAAACAGATCCGAGAACTAGTACAGAGTGTAGAGGTCATACGGGTGAGATTCAGGTGGTGAAATGGAATCCGGTGCATAATGAACGGTTGGTGACTTGTGCGAGTGGTGAGTCTTTACTCTTCCTTTTGTTTCTCTCTCTCTGGGGAATCTCGAGAGCATCGTGTGCAAGGAGGCTGCAGGCGTGGAGAGGAAGAAGGGAAGAGCGAAGGAAGAGAAGGAAGCTGATCTTTTGGAGAATTGTTCTGTTTCGCAGGTCAGGATAAAGCATTGCACTTCTGGTTAGCTCCTCATTCTCCCATCATCTCTCTCATGTACCACTCACTGACGCTCGATCACGTACAGGGATATTCGACGTGAGTCTCTCGACTTTGATCAGGTGTCAGAAAAGCACAAACTGAGAGATGCTTGAGGGTTACAGAGGGTTCTAAACCTACCTCAACGATCGAAACACACGGAGAGAACATCACTATGACCTGGTCCCCTGATGGTCGACATATCGTGTTGGGTAACCGAGTGGATAAGATCTTATGGATTGACGTCGAAGAACAAACTATCATTCGTCGTGAAACGATGCCTTGCGAAGTGACCCTTCTCTCTTTCTCTCGCACTCTTCTTTCTGGGGGAAGCTGATTGTATTTTGACTTTGTTTGTAGACGAACGAAGCAGCATTCTCAAATAACGGTTCACTACTCTTAACCGCCGTCGAAGGTCGATTGAACCTAAACACTTTCCCGGCGAATGAACTACTGCATACGATTCGAGTCGCATCAGCTCCCACGATGCTAGTCGATCTGGATTCGAGAGGTAGGTATCTGATTGCTGGTAGTAACGATACGACTGTCACATTATGGGAAACGGAGGAATGGACTTGCGTTAGCTCTTTAGGATCTCACGAGTACGTCTCCCCACGCGACTATGTTCGTTTGCTCGCTGATCAAGCTGATGAGAGTTTTTCGAGTGTCGTTCTTTAGTGATCCGATAAGAGCTTGTAAATTTTCTCATGATGGAGCTTACGTCGCTTCTACCTCGGGTTACGAGATCATTATTGTACGTCTCCTTCTCCTCTCTCTCGCATTCTTCAAGCAGAGCTAACAGCGAATCGTTGATCGATAAGTCCGAAGTTCCGTCTCTCAAACAAGTTCATTCGATTCCATTACCTCCTACTCAACTATGTGATACGTTGGCGTGGCATCCTTCAAAATACATGTTGGCGTATGGAGCGGGAGATGCGTTCATTTGGGGTTTAGGGGTGTAGAGAAAGATCGGAACGAAAATTCTAGCTCATTGTCGGAAAAGTGTCGAATCGTTCGACGCTCTCGGTTTCTTTCTCACACAGGCCATCGAGAGCAGAGGGAAGCGAGTGTAAGAGTATCTACATTCGAGGTTGCGAGGAAGTATCTACAACAGAGTTACAAGGTAACGAGAGAGGGTACTGATTTTATTTAGTTTCAATGCGTTCATTTCCGATTCAAGCTATTCCTCCCATTTCCTTTCCTTGACACCCTACATCCCTACTTCTCTACTCCCAATGACCTTCCAACGCTTTCCCTTCGATCAATCCCTCCAATCCCATCTCTTTCAAAGCTTTCTCTACTTCGTCGCCTCCCTTTTCGCCCTCAATATCCCCCTCCAACCCTTCTTCTTCCTTTTCCAACACTTTGCCCGCATCTTGTCCAATGTCTTCTTTGACGTCGTGTTTGGAAGGGATGAGGAGTAATTCTGCGCCTGGGTAATCGAGGAGTGAGGGGGGGTCGGCAGGGATGAACTTGGTCTTGAATAGTGATGAGAGCTCTTCTGGGTACTGAGGATGCTTGGAAGGATCTTGAGTGGGTGCGGCGGGATTGTTACTCGGTGATTCGGGATCCTTGACCTGGCGAAATTCAAAGAGGATCAACAACTCTGCTAGTCTCGCAAGTGAAGAGAGATGAAGGTTTACTTGTAATTGAAATACACCTTCGGGATGAATGTGAAGAGCTTCTTGAACTTCTCCCATTTCGTTCGGGAGAGCAACTTGATAAGCGAAATGAGTATTCCAAACTGCCTGAGCGTTCTCACTTCCCTTCGGTGGGTTCTCCGTAGCATGCAAGACGTATGCTCCAGACGCAGCGACCCTCGATCCAGGTTGGTGACGAGTTCCCATCGTCTTCGTTTCGTAAGTGTACGAAGCGAGGGATTTCTTCAAGGAGGACATGTCTTCGCCTACGTTGAGTACTTCTCCCCAGATTGGTCGAGAGGATTGAGAGTGATCTGGAAGTGCTTTTTTGCCGATTGCGAGGAGACGGTGGAGTTTCGATTCGTGAGGAACGAGGAGAAGATGGAATTTCGAAACGTCGTCGAGGGAGTGAGGATCGTTCGTTTCGACCTACATTCGGGCGTTCGTCGGTCAGGTTCGTCGACGAGCCGTAAAATGAAGCAGAGTTAGAAAGCAGTACGTACCTTGGGACGGTAAATGAAGTAAACATGCCCTTTCTCCAAAAGGCCTAAATCGCAAAAACCTTGGTCAATCACGTCTCTCCCTCAGCAAGCGAAGAAGTGTAGCTCACCATGTTTACGTTTCAAGTCGTCTTTCGATAGATCAAGATCAGGTTCTTGTCCCGGTTCGAAATTCTGACCTTTATCCTTTCCCGCTTCTTCCCTCGATGCAAACTTGTCTTTCTCCTTCTCCTTGTCCCCAGTAGCTTTTCGAGATTTCTTCTTCTCATCTCCTCCTTCACGCTCATCCTTCTGGTCTTTCCCTTGATCCCCCTCATCATCATCAATGACGATGACTTCCTGTTCCTCCTTCTCCTCCTTCTTAGCTCTCTCTCCCTTATCATTCTCCTCAGCTCCCAAAGTTTGTTGTTTCAACCCATCGCCATTCTCTCCCCTGCCGCCGTCACTCTCTGATGGTTTGACAACTACTTTCCTAACTTTCTGCTTCTTGTCGTTCCCATCTGCTCCTGGCGAGACTGAACGTTTCGTGGTTGAGGTATCTTGAGAGTTTGCCATGGTTTGTTGAAGTAGAGAGTGAGAGGTAGGAGGGAGAGAGAGAGCGCGAATTTTTGAAGGTTGTTGATTCAACGTCACTAAACTCGCGAATCGAGTGTGAGATCGCGATACATGCAGAGGAACTGAAGGGACAGCAATTGAAGCGTAGAAGTGAGACAGCGAATTGTGAAGGGAGACGGATCGAACGGAAAGTTGCAAATTTGCAAAAAAGCACGAAGTGATCGCAAGGGAAACTACGAAAAGACAACACAACTCGACAAGTAAGAACGGTGATGGGAGGACAGGGTAGAGAAGATCACGACGAGCTAGGCAGGGTCGAGGGAAGGTTTGGCGATCACAGCGAGCGAAGGGTGTTGTAGAGGTAACGGCGAGAGATCGGAACGTGTGCGAGCGACGCGGCGGCGGATTGAGATGTATGGCCGTGAGACTGTCAAAAGGATGAAGCTGGGTCAGAGGACTTGTAAGCGAAGAAGAAATGAGCAGACCGGTCGAGGACTCACCTCGTTACGCGAGGAGGAATTCGAGAGGCTAATGAGCTGATCGAGTTGGTCTACCACCCTTGCCAGTATATCTGCCGAGATCCCGGGAAGATGTGCGTACACTCTTGTGATTGAAGTGAGTATAGAGACCCGCAGTTTGTCGGCACCGTCTTTGGAGCATTTCCATTGCGATTCCGAAATGGCGTCGAAAGGTTTGATCCAGTCTTTGGCGAGAGCGACGTGGAGCTTGAGATACGTGTTGTAGGCGTATCTCAGTTGACGAAGCTCGGTTTGATACCCAGTCCAGGAGGGAGCCCAGATCGAACGAACGACGGGTTTCCAAAGTGCGTTGGTTGGGAAATGGAGCTTGACCAAACAAACAGAATGGTCAGTACCAGGAGCATATTTGCAGTCACAGATGTTCACAAGGTGACTTGCAACGTGGGTCTCTTCGAGTATGGCAACTGCGAGCTCTTTGACATTGTCCAGGCATTGAACATAGTCAGTGATCTTCAGGAGTAACGGACGCTCGAGACTTGGATCGAATTCTCCGAGTGCTAGAAGCAAGACCTCGCAGGTTTTGCGACTGTCGGGGTCGTTCCACTTGATCATGGCATCTTGGAATTCTGAAAAATAGCGGCGAATCACCTAAACGAAGAAGAATGAACGAGTGACATTCGCGAAATACTCTGGGAGTAACGCACGCTGAGATGATTCTGTAACAGCAATGGGGTGTTGATGGCATCAGCGCACGAGCACGAGGTAATAGGAGAGCAAAAGAGAACTCACAGCCGTGGCATACTGAGTCGAGTTGTGTCGAACGTTAGGTGCCATTCTACGATGAGCCGAGTCGGGACCGGAACGGTTCGAGTGAAGGGGAGAGAGGGAAGGAGAGGAAGGAGGGAGGGAGGAGGAAGAAGAGGAAAGGGGCACGCGTGGTAGAACGAATCCGCGGGACAAGAGTTCGTCTCTTGCCGACCTCCTTGACCTTTGATCGGAAGACTACTCAGCGAGCGATCGAATTAGTACCATGAAGCTAGAGCGAGCGAGCGAGAGTCAAGATTTGCTCACATTATTAGCAGGTAAACGTGCGTAAATGAGTAGGCGAAGCGAAGAGATCCGAGAGCGACAACTCGTAAGCGATACATTTGAAGAGTAGACCAGCAGTTCTGGGAGCAGGCGAAGGTACCCAATGACCCGCGAGTGGGTAGACCGCAGAAGCGAAAGCGAGGTAAAAGCAGGTAACGAAACCTTTTGACACATGAGAACCGCTTGAGAAACGAAGCTGCCGTTCCTGAGCAGCGTTCTAGCAACAAGAGCCCAATCGATTAGACGTACTTGCTTCTGCTGCTTCGACGTGCACTCGAGAGCGGTCATGGTGAAACGCTAGGTTGGTTTCGTTTCAACATTTTCGCACCTCTTTCCCGTAACCCTTTGAACCGCTTGACGATGACGTTCGCGAGTGTTGGGGACAGTCGCAACGATACGAGTATGCGGAGTGGAAGTAGAGCCTGCGAAACGAGCGTCAGCTCAGTACGAACGAGGGAAAGAGTGCGAAAGGAACTTTACTTTGACGACCAAGTAAGCAGCAACTAGATTCGCTACATCTCCACTGACCTTGAGACTATCACTACTCGACACGTCTGATTTAGGTTGATCCTCCGACCTTTGCTTTCTCTCTATCCTATCTTGTCTCGATTCTTTCTCCCACCCGAACCATCCATACCTCCTCCCCATTCTCTCTGCTTTCTCTTCCCCCTCTTTCATCCACTCCCTCACTTTAATCCTCGCTCCTTCTCTCGTCCATTTCCTTTGATCCTCCTCTAGATTAGTAGAAGAAGAGGTTGATTTAGATTCCTCCAAAGTCCAAGCTACGATTCCAGCCCCTAAACCGAGGTAGTGGAAAGTAGTGAATAAGAGAGAGAGGGGTAGGATGGCGGTTAGTTCGTGTAGGATTAGGAAAGAGATGAAGAGTGAAGGAGGATCGGCAGAGGGGTAACGTCGCTTCAATCTCGATAGGTATGATTGGGTCGAGGATGGTCTAGAATGAAGGGGTCTAGTGAGTCGTATAGGATGGATAGCGCGTCGAAGCATGACTTGTTAGTGAAATGTAAGAGCGAGAGAAGTTTCAAGTTGTCAACTCTCTACTCTTCACTCCGTTCTCGGGATCCGAAAGACTAGTAACCAATGTCAGATACACCATTGAGCAACTCTCGACCAAAGTATACGAAACGACGACGTACTCCTTCACCTCCCCCTCCTGATCCCTACGCAGAGTACGATCAAGAATCAGACTCTACCAAACTCTACGTACCCGTCAAACAACGTCGTACACAACTATTGAACAAGCTGGGAGGTGCAGCTGCCGCATCGGTCAAGAAGAATCAGGAGGAAGAGGATCAAGAGAGGGAAGAGAGGGAGAGGGAACAGAAGGAACTAGAGAACAAGAAATTGAGGGAGAGAACTCTCTTGGTCGAGGCACAGGAAGTTAAAAAGAAGAGAGCTGAACAAGGTGAGAATACTCTATCGAGAAGAGGAGGAAAGCGAAATATTGACAGAGATCTTCATTCGTATTGAGTGTAGAGGCGGCAAAGAGTGAACAACAGAAACAGGCAGAAGAAGAAGCAAAGATCTTGTTGGCTCAAGAAGCTTCGAGGAAAGCTTTGGCAGGTGCAGAAGAATTGGCCAAAGGAATCGTTTATACTGAAAGAATGAAATCTACGTACGTCGACTTCCAACTCTCTCTCTCTCTCCTCTGTTGAAGACTCACTTACTGATCATCACTCCCTCCTGGATGTGTAGATGGAGGGCACCACATTATATTCAGAAACGAAGTGAGACGGAGAATGATACGATTAGGGAGAAATTCCATATTATTACGAGTGGAGACGACGTACCTCCTCCAATCACAAACTTCAAGGTGAGTTATCTAATCTAATAGACTGCTGCTGTAGGCCACTAACGATCAAGCGTTTCTTCAGGACATGAAATTACCTAAACCTTTACTCGATTACCTCAAGAAGAAAAAGATTGAAGCTCCTACTCCTATCCAACTCCAAGGGATTCCCGTAGCGTACGTCTCTCTCTCTCTTTCTGCAACTCGCCCACCTCAGGGTGCTGACATTTCTGCATTCATCTAGATTCTCCGGTAGAGATATGATCGGAATCGCATTCACGGGATCTGGTAAAACTCTCGCCTTCTCCCTCCCACTCTTGATGTTCGCAATGGAGGAAGAGAAACGTATGCCTTTCGTACAAGGGGAGGGTCCGGTAGGGATCATTATTTGTCCTTCACGAGAATTGGCGAGACAAACTTTCGAGGGATTGCAAGAGATGGCTAAACTGATGGAATTGGGTGGATATCCTCAGTATGCGCTTCTCACTTCTTCTGTTCGAAGAGATCGATTGTACTGATTAGAGCATTGGATGTAGAGTGAGAGCATTACTTTGTATAGGAGGCATCAACATGTCTGAACAATCTCAAACTTTACAAAAAGGGTTTCACATGGTGGTAGCGACTCCGGGTCGATTGCAAGACATGTTGGAGAAGAAGAAGTTTACTTTGAAAGGATGCAAGTACTTGTGTATGGACGAAGCGGATAGGATGATCGATATGGGATTCGAAGAGGATGTTAGGAATATCATGAGTTTCTTCAAAGTACCCTCTCCCTCTCCCTCCCCTCCCTTCTCCTTTCTATCTACACTGACTTCGAAGTTGGGAGAGTTCATAGCATCAAAGACAAACTTTACTTTTCTCCGCAACTATGCCTAAACGTATTCAAGATTTCGCACAACAAGCGCTAGTACAACCGATCTTAGTCAACGTTGGGCGTGCGGGAGCTGCTTCACTCAATATCATTCAAGAAGTCGAATATGTCAAGAGTGAGGCGAAAATGGTGTATTTGTTGGAGTGTTTACAGAAAACTGCTCCTCCTACGATTATATTCTCGGACAATAAGAACGAGGTAGATGGTGAGCTTAACCTTTCTTCGACGTTTCGACGAGTTCCGAGTCGAGCTGACCCGGTCTCGCAACACTGCAGATATTCAAGAGTATCTCTTGTTGAAGGGAGTCGAAGCTGTAGCGATTCACGGTAGCAAAAGTAAGTCCATTCTCTCTCTCTTTCAGTTTCGCTCCGATCATGGCGACCCGATTATGAACTCTCACAATGCGAAACTGATCAAGATTATTCTCTCCCCCTCGAACAGCTCAGGAAGAGCGTGAGTACGCGATCAAATCGTTCAAATCTGGCAAGAAGGATGTCATGGTCGCATCAGGAGTCGCATCGAAAGGATTAGATTTCAGTGAGATTCAACACGTGATCAATTTCACCATGCCTAAAGAAATCGAGGTGAGCTCTCTCTCTCTTACTCTCTCCCTCCCTCTTTCTCCCTCGAGCTAGTCACTGACGGTGGAATCGGGATGATAGGATTACGTTCATCAAATTGGACGTACGGGTCGTTCGGGAAAGACGGGAATAGCAACTACTTTCGTCAATATGCAAACTGCTGAACAAACTTTACTCGATCTCAAATACCTCTTGATGGAGTCGAAGCAAAAGTACGTCCTCACTCTCGCTTTCCCTTTTGTTCTCGGAGCTGACGAGAGATTCTCCGTTGAATAGGGTACCGCCATTCTTGACGAGTATCGAAGATCCGAATGTCGGCGCAGATGGGAAACTCGTCGGATGTACCAACTGTGGTGGTGAGTCTCTCACTTTTCTCTCCGAATCACTTCTCTTCGCTCAACGACGCTCTCACTTTCGCAGGTCTTGGTCACTCTATTCGAAACTGTCCGAAATTGGAGGAGAACCAACGAAGAACTGTCGCGAATCATTTGGGAGCGAGGGATACTGGAGGATACTGATGGAAGTATATGGCTTCTTCACGGCGAGGCGAGAGGAGGAGAGGGGTACGCCTTGCCTCGCTTTTTTTTCGGTTGTCGAATTCTACACTACTTGCGAATGCAGATTCGATACATTCGTATTCTTGATCTCGTCGGAGAACAACAGGCTCGGCTCTCTCTTCATCGCATCTCGACTCGACGAAGATGAACTTGAGAAGGAGTTGAAGAAAGTGACGTCTCTCGACCTGTTTTTCTGTCGATCCTGCCAGTCTTCCTTTCTTCTCTCCTTCCCTCCAACCCCTCAGCAGGTGGATGATCCCTCGAGCGAAATCCCTTCGACCTACTATACTGTTCAAAATGACTCAACATCAATCCGCTTCCTCTTCCTCCTCTTCCTCTCATTCTCAATCTCATTCTCCCCACAACAACAACAACTCTCATTCCAACTCGAAAGCACACGACGACAAAGGTCAACCTCAATGGCATGCCGTTCGAGACGAGCACTCGAAAGTGCACCGACATCGACCAAATACGAAAGGAGCCGAAGAATCCGTCTACCCTCTCTCACTTCGTATCTCTCCCTCCCTCCACGATCCTCTCAACGACTTACGAAAACGATACTTCCCTGCTCATCGACTGAAAGTACCCGCTCACTTGACCCTCTTCCACGCTCTCCCGCATTCGAAACTCGACGAAATCAAGCAAACTTTGGATCAAGTCTCGAAAGGAAACAAACCTTTTAAAGTTACGAGTGGGAAAGTGTTCAAGATGGGAGATCAAGGGGTTGCGATCGACCCCGATAAGGGAGTGGTCGAGGGTAAACAGTTGCATGCGGAATTGAGGAAGGATTGGGAAGGGTTCTTGAGTAAACAGGATCAGAAGAGTTTCAAAGCGCACTGGACCATCATGAATAAGGAGGAGGATAAAGAGAAGGTCGAGAAAGTGTTGCAGGAGTGTAAGGAATGGCAAGAGAAGGAAGGACCGAAGCAAGGAGAAGCGGATGGACTCGTGCTTTGGAGGTACAATCACGGAGAATGGGTGTTTGAGCAAGAATGGGACTTCAAGAAGTAGATGCGATCGATTCAGGGGGGTTAGACGTTGTACATAGAGGCTCGCATCTGCATTCGCATATTCTTTTATTGCGCTTTCGAAACGGAATAGCATCCGACAACCGAAGCTTTTCATCCGAATGGCTCAGCTGGGCTGAATAATCTATTTCGAGAGCTGACTGGGGTACTGCTGATACTGAAGAGAGAGCGTTGAAGACGTATGTACAGCGAAAGAAGAGGGGGAAACAGTGTCTATAGGGGAAACTCAATTGTCGAAAGCTCATTGAACCTTCTTCGCCGGCTTGTGTCCATCTGCAAAGTTCGCGAGAGTCAGCTACTCGTACAGTGGGAGTACTACTCCCAGGTCCGCCTAGCAGAATGAATCTGTACTCACATTTCTTCTCCCATTCTTCCTTATCCTTGTCATGTTTCGACCCTCCCAGATTCGTCGTCTTCTGAAGTAACCACGGAACTGAGAACGTCGCCGCTTTCCACCCTTGCATGAGAGAGCTGCGAAGAAGAGTAGACGAAAGAATGAGCAGCGATTCGATGCGCGAGGAGATCGCAACGTACCGCTGTAATCGATCTTGAGTCTCTTCTACTGTGAGTGCCCGCTTATCCGTCTTCACTGACACACTACCATCGAGAACAAAAGGTGAAAGTCAGCTCCTCAACAGCTATCTCAGGTAGAGAGAGAGCTTGAGACGTACCCATCAGCCGATACATTGACTCCTCTAGCTTGCAGATTCTGTTTAGTCGAATCCACAGCAGCGTTGAAGGCTGTAACTCCGAATTTGATAGCGATGATGAGGATTGTGAAAACGAGAAGGGTAAAGACGAGTTTGACCCAGGCCCAAAAGTTCGAGCCAGATGGATCTGATTTAGCCATTCTAGAGGTGTTACTAGAGTGGTAGAGGTGAGTTGGAGAGAGTGAGGTCGAATGAGAGATGAAACAGATGCGGTGTCAATTCTTCTCGATTGTAGTCGTTAGCTTGGTTGCACAGGTGAACGAGGACTCGTCTATGGCCGCTGGCGAGCTGTCGAGTCGTGTTGGTGAGACGCAAGCTTCATCTTTCGCAACCTTCCGAGCATGCTCGCAGGCGATCTTGTTCGAGTTTCTTCGTAGTCTCGTCCAGCGGTCTTACAATCGTCTCATTCTGGAGCTGGACAGATGCATCGCAGAGCCGAAGGAGCCGCGGCAGAGTACGGTGTATTTCTACCTCTCTTTCGCAACTGAACGCTTTCAGGTCTATTCTTCGAATCCAACGGTGTGGCGAGTGCGACACTCTCAACCGAAAGGGACGACACGCAAAGTCCTACCGGAGAGATGCCACGAGCGAGACAGAACTCATGTGGAAACCGTTTCGACGCAGATCCTTTTCTTTTTCGAAGCCCAAGTTTTTCCTTTTCGCACTTTGCAATCTGCTGTTCCCACGCTACGACATGATTCATTCTCGAACCGAACCTAAAAGCTACATCATTCGCTGTCAAATTTGACGACGTTTGGGCCGACCCTCTCTTCGGTTAATTTCATTCGTTTCACCGCTTGCCTTGTCGCAGAAGACCACAAGTCTACAATTTGGCCCGAGTGAACCGATGGAACTACTCTTTCTTCTTCACTTACTACTCTCTAGACACAACGACCATCAACTATGCCTGACATGAAATACTTGCGACGAACCTCGACGACTTCGACCTTTTTCGCCGGTTCTCCAATGCCTTCTCCACTTGTAACTTCAGTGGCTCCTTCACTTTACACTCCACTCGAGCCAATTGACCGCAAAGAGCTACCTCAAGTCCTCGCACCTCTCTCGCCAGGCCCCGAGTGTTGTCTTGAGCTTTCCAACTTCTTCGTCCGTCTCTCTCTCTCTTTCGTCCGAGAATCCTCGTGCTAATACTCTCCTCCCTCGATTTAGTCTTGCGGCACCAGTCATGGTACGTCGAAGCACTCATGTCCTCGACATGGCAAGGAACACACGCTCGGTTCAGCAAGTTTGCAAGACCTCCCTTACGAACTTGTCGAACAAGTGAGCACTTTCGCTTTCGCTCTCAGACTATAGGATAGTAACACATCGATTAGTTCCTACAGGAGCCACTGCGAGAATCCGATTCGGACAATGCGCAAGGAGAGCAGGACGCTGGACGTCCTCAACTTCACATTCAAGTTCCATCAAGCTCCGTGGGCACTCAAGGTCGGTCCCAATCTCGTTCGGTATCTTGCAAGGCTTGCGTTTTTGACGTCGTCTAAACGACCCTACAGTACCAATTGCAGCTACTGTCGCTCCCGTATCGGCGTAAACCGTCGATACCTCTTTCTCAAACATTTCCAACGCACCACTTCTAGTCGTTTCTTTTCGCATCTGTCTATCAGTTTATCGTTCCTGTATAATCCTTTACGACTATCTTTACGACCCTCAGTCATCGCATGCATCTCTCATTGTACATACTTCGCGGGTTTCTCTTTCTTTTGGTATTTCTGTAATGTACTGTAACCTCAATGAATTCTGTGATTGACTCGAGCGAGTAAACGCGAGCAGGAGTACTCGTACTACATCTTCCGTGCTCGTCGAAGGTTTGACCGTCGGTAATCTCTGATTCAAATTTCGCGTGAGCGTCGACCGACCTGCTCGAACTGGGCGAACTTCACGCGCCTGCACTGCTCTGCACCGAGCATACTCGCCGCGTCGGGAATACCTCGTGGCAAGCTCCATCGAGCGACGAATGTCCAGCGTCGACGCCGTCTTCTGTCGCTCGAACTTTCGAAATCATTTCTTTCGATCGTCTTCATCTTTCTCTGTATCGCTGACAGTTGGCCACGAACACTCTGCACTGACAACTTCTTTTATTTCGTTCGCTCACCCGCTGATAACCCCAGCACAAAAAAAGGATCTCTAATATTGGCACAAAAACGAGACAGATCCACTTCAGAATCAAGCATCCTCCCTCGTCCCCGTCGACAAAGAAAGGAAATGAGAGCCCAGAGATGTCGAGAGGACGGAAGGAGTATATTTGGAGAGAAGAGGGAAAGGATAAAGGTGTTTTTCGTGGTTTTGCTCGAAAGAGTCGTAAATGATATTTGTTGGTCTTGAAGGCCTCGACAAGGCGTGCTTGTAGTGTTCTGATATAACAGGGTTGACTCTCACGGGTCGGCCAGAGAGAGGAAGCGGAAAGGTCTAGTTTTGGGTGTCCGAAAGTCTCGAGGTTTTCTTGAAGTTTTCGATTGATCACTCCCGCTCACTCACGTCTCGCTCTCTTCCCGTTCCCATTCTTCTTTCCTCCATCTCCCATGTCTGCAATCCTTCCCCTCAAACACTCATTCTCCTTTTCCAATACATCTACCCTTTCCCTCAACCACTCATTCTCATCCTTGAGTTCGATATTCTCCCTCGCCTGCTGTTCAATCGCTTCACTCTTCCGTTTCCTACTCTCCCTCGCACTCAATGTGTTTAGCCTCCTTCTCCTATCAGCCTCACTCTCCAAGTACTCCTGAGTGAATCCTTCTCCTTGTCGTTTTATCGCTTTTTCATTCGCTCGTTGTAAAGCTGCCGGGATGGGTTTGCGAGAGGTGCGGGAAGAGACTTGATAGTTTCGAGTTTGGATAGGAGCGTCGAGGGGAAGAATAGGAGGGGCAGTGGTTTTTCGGGTTTTCGAGGATGAAGGAGGAGGAGCGGGAGATAATGAAGTCGAGAAGGAAGTCCTCCGACGAGTCGAACGAGTTGATGTAGGTGCGGGACTGCATTGGCGGGGAATCCACTCAAAGTCTTGCTCGTTTTCGTCGTTATCCTCCTCCTCTATAGGCGATTCGAGGTTGGCGGCTTCGGGGAGAGATTTGTGAGAGGAAGTAGGAGGAAGAGGAGGGAGGGAGTCAATCGCAACGACACTAGTGGTAACCTCGGTGAAGAGGTCATCATAGGTTCGTTGTGACATAATTGGGGAGAATCTGGTTGGATTCGAGTCTCGCCCCATATCGAGTTGAGGAGGAAGTTGAGGCGAGGAAGAAGCAGCGTGGTAGCTGGAGACTAGACCGCTATTCGAGGTAGATCGATAGCGTGGATGAGCCATCGAAGCTGGGTCGCAGATACCTGCTAAACCGTCTCCTCCCGATTGATTCAATCCCAAGTTGTCCATCAACAACGGCGATCCAGAGTAGTCGAAATCTCCTGTAGTAGGACCTTCGGGCGACCAGGTTCCATCCGAGAATTGGGGCGACATCGAGTGTGAAGGTGGGATGAGAGGAGATTCGCCGAGAGGGGATTGGAGGGAGTGGTCGAAAGCGATAGCCCTCGCCTGGAGATGGGAGAAGGACGAAGTACCATGGGAGGCCGGAGCGTAGGAGGTCGAAGGTTGTGGAGGGAACGAAGCTGGAGGAGGATAGAAATGAAGCTCTTGAGGTTGGATTTGGGCGAAGTTGAACAACTCGAAATCTACATCATGCATTCGGGCGTCAGTCTTCGTCGAGCTCTCGACGTAGAGCACTTCGGGCGACAGGGAAGGGGTGGTGAGAGGGAGAGGACAGTCGAAAGGGAGAAGAGTTGGAAGGCGATCGACGGGGATATCCTCCTCTTTGAAAATGTTCGAACAAGGGGAGGAGATGAAGAGTGATAACTCACCCACACCAGCTGGATAACCCTTGACTTGGTCATCTTCGTGAGGGAGACGGCTCCCCACTCCATCCTCGAGTTCATTCACGCCGAACAACGGACTTCCATCTATTCTGACCCTCTCCTCTGTACCTTCTCTGGCTGTGTAACCATCTGGATTGTACTGGTTGTATGGTTGTTCGAGGTGATTCGATTGATGACTTGGTTCAATATTGAAAGGAGTCGTAAGTCTCATGTCTATCTCCTCAAAGCTGTAAGGTAACTCGACTAACCTTTGGACGACCGTGTTGTGAGTATCTACAGATCTAAACACGGGTCTAACGTTGGGCTGAATGTTGACTAGTGATTTGAAGGGGTGAGAAGTCGAAGGAGCTGGTCAAGAGCAGAGTGTCTTCTGCTCAAGCGTGCACTAGTCTGAGAGTTGAGTTGGTCTGCTGGTGGATTCAGAGATGAGCAACTCTCGAGGCTAGTGAAACGCAAGAAAGGGAAAGGTAGGAGGGAAACTTCGCGTTTTGGAATTTTTGACATCTCCCGTCGCTGATAAGTTAGATTTCGAATTTCGATCAACCCAAAGTCGACGGCCGATGCTCTTTCTCCTCACAGCTAGGTATATCACAATCGATGTTCACTTCCGAATATGCAAAGCGATGTTTCGCAAGTTTGATCTCGGTTTCTTCTCAACGCTCGT
>Ga0308169_10000822_pt1 | contig 40719 bp, 41 predicted proteins | sample PhyBR1_2_FD_202139 | JGI IMG/M metagenome (GOLD analysis project Ga0308169, IMG submission 202139) | Phyllosphere microbial communities from UC Gill Tract Community Farm, Albany, California, United States - DLSLSB.R1 | ecosystem: Host-associated > Plants > Phyllosphere > Unclassified | place...
CCCTTTGGGTAACCTGCTTGACCGCTTCGGCCTTGAACTCATCCGTGTACTGCTTGCTCGCCATAGACACCTCTCTCGCTTCCATTGATTATGGCTCTGAGATGTCTACGAAATCCTGGCCGGTCCACACCGAGCAACAGGCACCATTGAGAAGAGAGCTCCGCCATCAGAGTTTGGATACACAGTTATGTAATTCCTCGCAAGGCTAATGCTACGCTCAACGTATGCATCCATGTGCTCACCATCGTTTTTGTTGCAATACCAATTGTCGTAAGTAGGTTCAAGGCGGCCGTTCTCCCACCTGTAGACGTCACCGCCGGCCACTGCAACTCCCTGACGACTCAACTTCTCCACTGCGTCAAGCGCTCGATCCTGATCGAGCGCCCAATTGCGCACCCCAAAGATCTCCAGAGATTCGCCCACGCCCAGTATCGAATCAACAAATTCCGACCATACGTACTGAACCACGATCACAACTCCTTTTCAGGCTTGAACAGCCGATGATTAATGGCACCATTTGCTTCCTTAATGAACTCAAAGCTGCCCTGACGCCCTTTATAGCCCCCGGGTATCGACAACATCTCGCGCGCGACACCATCACCACCTTTGAGACCTGTCACTTGGCCCGCCCCCTGAAATGCCTTTACGCTCTCAGGAAACGCGTGGTAATCACCCTGCTTCATCTGGCCAAGCACTTTATCCGTGTACTTCGTACCAGAAAAGAAATCTCTCGCAGCGCCAGCCTCCCTCCCTGCCAGACCAGCCACTCCCGCAGTTCCTGTCACCCCCGCAGCACCAGCCCCGATTTCGGTCGCAGTAGCCACAGCAGCAGGATTGGCGAGTGCAACCAACCCCACCTCCGCAACGACCGGCGCGGCAAGTATGGTTGCGAGCGCGACGCCGATTGCTGGGCCCAGTTTATCGTTTGGATTCCTAGGGGGCGGTGTTACTGGCTGTCCATTCGTTGCGTCATTGACGACTTTGAACGCAGCCCCTGACTCACGACCGTCCGGATCCGTGAACTTGTATGGGTTTCCGTTCGCATACCGATACCGATTGAACTGCTCAACCGGTTTCTGGTAGGCGGTCACTGGATCCACCGACAGGAACACGCCCAGTTGCGGATCCATGTACCGCTGCTGCATGTAACTCAACCCGGTTACCGAGTCGCTCACATGACCCGCGTATCCCGGGCCATCAGTTACCTCGCCGCCGACCACGGCCCCGTAGGGCTCGTAGTCATAACGCTTGATCACACTGCCATTGGCATCGGTCTCGGCCACGACCGAACCGAGCGCATCAGTGTGGATATAGGTGACCGTCTGCGCACTGGCTGTCTGCGTGAGACTCAATCCGACCAAGAGCACCCAGCACAGCCAAGCAGCAACGCCAGGCAGCTTTAGAGATTCTTCTTCCAACCACCTGCGCCAGATAGACATGGCGCCTAAAGTTCCTTCGTAGTTTTGCATCCTTCCGATCCCTGAAAGAGCCTTGAAGCAAGACGGGATATTGATAGCACAGGAGCGGAGCGGCTGAAACGGCACTTAGGCGTTTCAGGGCGAACGCGTCATTACTGGCCGACTCAAGCACTCGATACCAAGCGCCAGCGAAGCCGGGCCGGATCAACGACCGTGTGGGTGAGCGCGGCCATCTGAGGGTGCCGGCCAGCGGCCGGCACTACCTTCGAGCGAGCCACAAACGAAAAGCCCCGACCAAGGCCGGGGCTTTCTGCTGTATCTGGTGCCGGAAATAGGAATCGAACCTACGACCTACGCATTACGAATGCGCCGCTCTACCAACTGAGCTATTCCGGCTGAGCAGGCAATTCTACGGTGGAGGCCCCCAAGCGGTCAATTGGCACCGCCCCGGCCCGCCACCAAGGGGCACGCACGCACGCCCCACCCCACCAGGCGTTGACGCAAGGCCGCCTACAGTGGCGCTGTCCCGTTTGGAAGCCCCCGATGCCCGCCTGTTCCCGCCTGACCGGCCTCATGCTGGCCGCCCTGCTCTGCACCGACAGCGCCGCCGCCGAACCCGCCCGCCAGGCGCCCCAGCCACCGGACCAGCAGTGGCAGCCGCTGTTCCAGCAGGTCCAGGGTGCTCACCTGTTCAAGGACCAGAAGACCTTCGCCGACGCCATCCCACGCCAGGACGCCCGTGCGCTGCTCGATCACTGGCAGCAGGCCCAGACGCAGCCGGGCTACAGCCTGCCCGCCTTCGTCGCCGCCCAGTTCACGGTGCCCGGCGATACAGCCGCCTACGTGCCCCCGGCCGGCGAAAGCCTGCGTGCGCACATCGACGGCCTGTGGCCGGTACTGACCCGCACCACCCGCACTGCCGACCCGCACGGCTCGCTGCTGCCGCTGCCCAAGCCCTATGTGGTGCCCGGCGGCCGTTTCCGCGAGGTCTACTACTGGGACAGCTACTTCACGATGCTCGGGCTGGCGTCCAGCGGGCGCTGGCAGCAGGTGCGCGACATGGTCGACAACTTCGCCTGGCAGCTGGACCAGTACGGGCACATCCCCAACGGCAACCGCAGCTACTACCTGAGCCGCTCGCAGCCGCCCTTCTTCAGCCTCATGGTGGAGCTGCTGGCCACCCACGAAGGTGATGACGCCTACCGCCGCTATCTGCCCCAACTGCGTACCGAGCATGCGTTCTGGATGCGCGGTGCCGACGGCCTGCCACCGGGTGCGGCCAGCGAGCGCGTGGTGCGGCTGGCCGACGGCCAACTGCTCAACCGCTACTGGGATGCGCGTGCGGTGCCGCGCACCGAATCATGGACGGACGATCTGGCCACCGCCGCGCAGGCGCCACAGCGCGCGCCATCGCAGGTGTATCGCGACCTGCGCGCGGGGGCGGAATCGGGCTGGGATTTCAGCTCCCGTTGGCTGGCCGATCCGGCCGCGCTGGGCAGCATCCACACCACCGCCATCGTGCCGGTGGACTTGAACAGCCTGCTGTTCCATCTGGAAAAAACCGTGGCCCGCGCGAGCAAGGCGGCCGGTGACGGCGCTGCTGCACGCGATTACGAGCAGCTGGCGCAGGCGCGCCAGAAGGCGATCAATACGCTGCTCTGGGACGCGACCCAAGGCTGGTACGTGGATCGCGATATCGAGCGCGGTCAAACCCGCCCTGCCCTCACTGCAGCGGCGCTGTTTCCGCTCTGGCTGCAGGTGGCCACCCGCTCGCAGGCCCGGCAGACCGCAGCGGCGGTGGATGCGCAGTTGCTGCGCCAGGGCGGCCTGCTCACTACCACCGTGCGTACCGGGCAGCAGTGGGACGCCCCCAACGGATGGGCACCGCTGCAGTGGGTCGCGGTGGATGGGCTGCAGCGCTATGGCGAGAACACGCTGGCGCGTCGCATCGGCACGCGCTTCCTGCACACCGTGCAGGCCGTGTACGACAGCGAAGGCAAGTTGGTGGAGAAGTACGTGGTGGACGGCTCGGCCGGCGGCGGCGGTGGCGGCGAGTACGTGCTGCAGGATGGTTTCGGCTGGAGCAACGGGGTGACGTCGGCGCTACTGGACCGGCTGTGCCCGCCGCGTCGCACGTGCGTCAGTGCACAGGATGTGGGCACCGCGGACTGAGCCGCGGCGCAGCGGCAATCAACTTTCGCGCGTGCCGTGTGCGACCGGTACCGACCGCGCAATGCCGTATTGCGCGGCGTAATAGGTACTCAGCACCAGCAGGCTGGCCATCGGCAACCCACCGCCGAAACGGTCCCAGGCCAACAGGCAATCACTGGCCACGAACAGCACCGCACCGCCGGCCGCCCACGCCGTGCTGCGCCGGTCGATGCCCTGCGGTGCCGGCGCGCGCCAATGCCGGGCCAGCGCGAGGATCGCCATGACCGCCAGCACCACCACGTAGGCCAGCACCGGCACGCGCATGTCGGCCGGCAGGTGCGGCCACAACGCGATGAGGTTGCCCGCGGCGAACGCGCCGAGCAGCACGGCCGCCACGCCCAGTCCGCGCCCGGCGTGGATGCCGGCGCGGAACGCGACGATGTAGCAGACATGCGCCAGCAGGAACGCGACCAGGCCCGGCACGAAGGCGTCCATCGGCAGCATCAGGGCGATGTCGCCAATGCAGGAAAGGCCCATGCCGGCCAGCACCGCACGGCGGTAGCCAGCTGCTGGCAGCGTTTTCGAGGTGGCCGGTCCGCGGGCGACCTGACCGGCCTGCCATGCGATCGAAGCGATCAACAGGGTGGTCAGTGGTTTGGCCAACCAGTGCACCCAACGTCCATCGCCGTCCAGGCCCGCGCCAACGATGGCCGCAATGGCCATGGCCACGATGAGTACATCGCGGCCGCGCGAGGTCATCGGGCTTTCCACAGCTCGGCCAGGCGATCAGGCTTGCCGGCGATGCGCTGCAGCGACGGGTACAGCAGGCCACCGTGGTAGTCCAGGCTCACCGTGTCGATGCGGTCGAAACTGCGCACCAGCAAGGTGATCGGCGCCTTGTCGGTCTTGGCGGCGGTCACCGCGTCTTTCAGTACGTCGCCCTTGAACACGCGGCCGTTGACGGCCAACACCGTCATGCCCGGCGCCAGGCCCGCGTTGAACGCCGGGCTGTCCCACAGCACGTCGGTCAGCGCCCCACTGTTGGCCACGCTGACGCCGAGCGAGTAGGTCAGGTTGATGCCGGCGGCGCGGGTTTCCTGCGCCTTGACCGCATCGCTCGGGGTATCGGTGTAGACCAGCTTCCACCCAGCCGCTTCCAACCCACCGGTCAGCGATCCATGCCCGTCCAGGCGCTCGCGCAGGAAGCTGGCCCAGTCAAACGGGGCGATCCCGTTCAAGGTGCGCACCACGTCCTCGAAGGTGTACGGATGGACGTTCCAGTCGCCATCGTTCACACCGAAGAACGCCTTGGCGAAGTCGTCGAGGCTGCGCTTGTTGCCGGTCAGCGCGCGAAGCTTGCCTTCCACTTCCAGCCACACCATCTGGCCACCGGAGTAGTAGTCCTCGCTCAGCTGGTAATTGCGGAACGCCAGCGCGCGACGCTGGGCGATGGTGGGATCGTTGGTGGTGTCCTGCAGCGCGCGCCACGCCAGGCCCGGCCGGCCACGATCGTAGGTGGCCGCCACGTTGGCCAGGGTTTCGCGGGTCTGCTGCACGCTCCACAAGCCCGAGCGCGCGGCCAGCACCTGGCCCCAGAACTGGGTCTGGCCTTCATACAGCCACAGCAGGCTGTCGCCCATCGGCACGTTGAAGTTGGGCGTGGACAGATCCGCACCGCGCCGGTACTTGCCATTCCAGGAGTGGTTGAACTCGTGCGGCAGCAGGTCGCGGCCCAGCCAGTTCTTGTCCCACTCGGTGAAATAGCCCGGTTCGGCGCTGTTCTCGCTGGAGCGCTGGTGCTCCAGGCCGATGCCGCCAAGCTTGCTGGTCAGCGCCAGCAGGAAGTCGTAATGATCGAAGTGGCGCGCGCCGTACAGCTTGTAGATCTGCTGCACCAGCGCGCGGTGCGTCTGCAGCTGTTCGGGCTTGGCCACCAGCGATTTGGGATCGTCGGCAAACACGTTCAGGCGCACCGGTACCTTGGCACCGGGATCCAGGTCGAACTGCTGGTAGTAGCGGCCCGCAAACAGCGGCGAATCGACCAGGTGGTCGTAGCTGATCGGCTTGAACACCAGGGTATCGCCGTCGCGGCGCTCGGTTTCCAGCGCGGTGGCGTAATTCCAGCCCTTGGGCAGGGTCACGCTGGCCTGCGCCTGCAGGTTGCGGGTGATCACGCCGGCCGGATACAGCGAGTTGGCGTTCCACTGCAGGTTGAGCATTTCCGGGGTCATCACCACCCGGCCCTGGCTGCCACCCTGCGCGGACAGGAACTTGAACTCGGCCACCACCTCGCTGGCACCGTCGGGCACGTCCACCTTGAAGGCGTACACGTCGTACTGATCGCGCGTCCATTGCAGCGGCTTGCCGTTGGCGGTGACCACCAGCCCGGCCACCTTGTCGATCGGGCCACTGGGCGAATGCGCACCGGGTAGCCACTGCGGGTACAGCAGGGTGAGCGGGCCGGGCCTGGCCGGAATGGTGGCCTTGACCTTGAAGATGCGCCGGCCAATGTCGCGCGCGTCCACCTCGATGCGCAGCACACCCGGCCAGGCAACATCCTGCGGGGGCGGCGTCTGCGCCTGTACGCCGGTGGCAGTAAGTGCCAGCAGCACGGACAGGACGGTGGTACGCATGTTCATCGGCAACGCTCCAGCGGTGATAACCCCGATCCTAGTCCTCGCCACCGCCCTGCCCCATGGCCAAAGGTCATGCGTGGGGCAGCGGCCAGAACGGGCAAAGCGACACCCGACGCGGCGCGTCTGATGCGCGCCGCGTCGGCGATTGGGTGACCCCGCAGGAAGCAGCCACGCATGGCGTGGCTCTACCTGCGTAACGACAGCGTATCGGGGGCTTACTGTTTGGCGGTGGCCGCCTGCGGGAGCGACTGGATGACGTTGCCCTTGTCATCCATGAAGGCCAGCGCAGACTCGCCGCCGGGGCTGACGGTCATCATGATGCGCGGCCGGCCGGCGGCATCGGCCAGAATCAGCGCCGAGGAATCGCCACGGGTACGGCCCACGAACAGGCGCTGGGTCTGTTCACCGCCGGCGTCTTTCCACTTCTGCCGCAAGGCCTGCTTTTCCGGGCCGGCCGGTGCGGCCTGGTACTGCTGGTAGAGCGCGTCGTAGTCCTGATGCAGGCCGCGGTCGTAGACCGACAACCCGGTTTCCATGTGGCCATTGACTTCGTAGTGATGCACTGCCAACTGCTGGTCGCCGCCGAAGCGGTCCATCGACAAGTGCACGCCCGCGCTGGGCTTGCCCTTCGCATCCAGCTTGCCGTCGTAGATCAGGCCTCCAACCTCATCACCCACGCCGTTGTAGAACAACATCCCCGGCATGGGACCCCGACCGCTCTTGATCTCCTTGCCGTCGACGACCGGCTCCGGCAGCAGCCCGCGCGCGGCAATGACCATGGAACGGCCGCCGTCGGCGCCGACAATGTTGATCCTGGCCACGTTGATCTCGTCGAAGGTGGCGCGCGATGGCGGCGTCCGCGCGCCCATCAGCGCCAGTGCACCGCCCACGGTCAGCACCCCGCCAAGCACCAGCTTCAGCAGCCGGTTTTGGGTACGCAACTGGTGGAACAGCGCGGCGACGTCATCCTGGCCGCTCTTCATTGCTGCCGGCGCGGTGGCCGGCGTTGCCTGCTTGCTCATCCTTCACTCCTTGTGTGGCTCGATCCATGGCGGCACGGCCGCTCCCTGCGCGCCACGCTGATGCGCATGACGCGTTCATCCATGCTCGACCGTGGCCAACGCGGTCGTCAAGGCCCGTTCCTCACGATGCCGGTTGGCGGCGCAGGCCCAGCAACAACAAGGCCCGCATTCGCGGGCCTTGGCGGGGACACTGACGCAGCGACGTGGCTCAGCTGATCAACCGCAGCCGCAGTTCCTTGGGCAGCGCGAACACCATCGATTCCGGCTCGCCGTCGAGTTCGGCGACGCCGGTGGCCCCCAGCTCCTTCAAGCGTGCGATCACGCCGTCCACCAGCACCTGCGGTGCCGATGCGCCAGCGGTCAGGCCGATGTGCTTCTTGCCTGCCACCCAGGCCGGGTCGATTTCGTGGGCGCCGTCGATCAGGTACGACTCCACGCCTTCACGGCGCGCCAGTTCACTGAGGCGGTTGGAGTTGGAGCTGTTCGGCGAGCCCACCACCAGCACCAGGTCGCAGCGCTGGGCCAGGTCGCGCACGGCGTCCTGGCGGTTCTGGGTGGCATAGCAGATGTCGTCGTTCTTGGGCCCCTGCATCGCCGGGAAGCGCGCACGCATGGCCTCGATGATGCCGCGCGTGTCATCCACCGACAGCGTGGTCTGGGTGGTGTAGGCGAAGTTGTCCGGCTGCTCGATCTCCAGCGTGGCCACGTCGTCGACGTCCTCCACCAGGTAGATCCGGCCGGTGCCGCGCTCGCGGTTCCACTGGCCCATGGTGCCTTCCACTTCCGGGTGGCCGGCGTGGCCGATCAGCACCACGTCGCGGCCGGCGCGGCAGTGGCGGGCCACTTCCAGGTGCACCTTGGTGACCAGTGGGCAGGTGGCATCGAACACTTTCAGGCCACGGCGCTCGGCTTCCTGGCGCACGGCCTGGGACACGCCGTGGGCGCTGAAGATGACGGTATTGTCGTCGGGCACTTCGTCGAGTTCCTCGACGAAGATCGCGCCGCGCGCCTTCAGGTCATCCACCACAAAACGGTTGTGCACGACCTCATGGCGCACGTAGATCGGCGCCCCAAGGGTCTCGATCGCGCGCTTGACGATCTCGATCGCACGATCGACACCGGCACAGAAACCACGCGGATTGGCGAGCAACACGTCCATCGGTCAGATACTCCGGCCGGCACGCGGCCGGTTGATTGCAGGAAACAGGAGGGAATTATCCCGCTTTTTTCTCGGACTTGCCGTCGAACAGGCCAAACACAGCGATCCCGACCGCCCCGACCACGATCGCCGCGTCGGCGATGTTGAACGAAGGCCAGTAATGGTCACCGATGTGCCACTGGATGAAGTCCACCACGTGGCCGTGCATCAGCCGGTCGATCACGTTGCCGATCGCCCCGCCGATGACCAGCGCGTAAGGCACCGCGCTGCGCCAGTGGGCCCGGGCGGTGCGCGACAGCCAGAACGCCATCAGGCCGCTGATGCCCACTGCCAGCGCTGTGAAGAACCACAACTGCCAGCCACCGGCATCGCTCAGGAAGCTGAATGCCGCACCGGTGTTGTAGGTGCGGAACCAGTTCCAGAAGCCCTCGATGACCACCACCGGCTGGTACTCGGGCAGGCTGGACAGCACCCAGGCCTTGCTCCACTGGTCCAGGCCGATGATCGCCACCGACAGCAGCAACCACACCAACGCATTGGGACGCGGACGGACGGCGCTCATCAGAACCACCGCCGATCTTCGCCGGCGCCGTCGATGTTGGTCACGCAGCGACCGCACAGTTCCGGATGGGCCGCCACCGTACCCACGTCGGCACGGTAATGCCAACAGCGCACGCACTTGGTTTTTTCGGTCGGCTGCGCGCTGACAAACACCTCATCGGTGGTCGCCGGGCGCACCTGCACATCGCCACTGATCAGCAGGAAGCGCAGCTCGTCAGCCAGCGGCTGCCAGCGGGCGGCGGTGTCCGCGTCGGCGGCCACGGTGATCTCCGCTTCCAGCGCCGCACCGATGGCACCGTTGGCGCGCATCGGCTCGAGCACCTTGGACACCTGCTCGCGCAGGGCCAGCAGATGGTCGAAATCGGCGGCGGTGAGCGGCGCGTCCGCCGGCAGCGGTTCCAGACCGTCGTACCAGGTGGCAAACAGCACGTTGTCCTTGCGTTCGCCCGGCAGGTAGCCCCACAGCTCGTCGGCGGTGAAGCTCAGGATCGGGGCGATCCAGCGGGTGAACGCTTCGGCGATGTGGTACATCGCGGTCTGCGCCGAGCGGCGGCCGCGCGAGTCCACCGGCATGGTGTACAGCCGGTCCTTGGTGACGTCCAGGTACAGCGAGCCCAGGTCGACGCTGCAGAAGTTCAGCAGCAGCTGCACGATCTCGGCCATGGTGTAGCTGGTGTACGCGGCCTTGATCTTCTCCTGTACCTCGAAGGCGCGATGCACGATCCAGCGGTCCAGCGCGACCATGTCGGCCGGTGCCACCCGATGCCGGGCCGGGTCGAAGCCGTCCAGGTTGCCCAGCAGGAAGCGCGCGGTGTTGCGCAGGCGCCGGTAGGCGTCGGCATTGCGCTTGAGGATCTCCTGCGACAGCGACATTTCATTGCTGTAGTCGGCCGAGGCGATCCACAGGCGCAGGATGTCCGCGCCCAGCGTCTTCATGATGTCCTGCGGCTCAATGCCGTTGCCCAGCGACTTGGACATCTTGCGGCCCTTCTCATCCACGGTGAACCCATGGGTGAGGCACTGCTTGTACGGGGCGTGCTTGTCGATGGCCACGCCGGTCAGCAGCGAGGACTGGAACCAGCCGCGGTGCTGGTCCGAGCCTTCCAGGTACAGGTCGGCCGGCTTGCCGAAGCCTCGCGCCAGCAGCACGCCTTCGTGGGTCACGCCGGAATCGAACCACACATCCAGGATGTCGGTGACCTTCTCGTACTGCGCGGCGTCGTCGCCGAGCAGCTCGGCGCTGTCCAGCGAATACCAGACGTCGATGCCGCCCTGCTCCACACGGTCGGCCACCTGCTGCATCAGTTCAACGGTGCGCGGGTGCGGCTCGCCGGTTTCGCGGTGGGTGAACATCGCGATCGGCACGCCCCAAGTGCGCTGGCGGCTGATGCACCAGTCCGGGCGCCCTTCGACCATGCCGCCGATGCGCGCCTTGCCCCAGCTCGGGAACCAGCCGACGTTGTCGATGGCGGCCATCGCATCGCTGCGCAGGTTGGCCTTGTCCATCGAGATGAACCACTGCGGGGTGGCGCGGAACACCACCGGGGTCTTGTGACGCCAGCAGTGCGGGTAGCTGTGCACGATCTCGACGTAGGCCAGCAGCGCACCGGAGGCGCGCAGCACGTCCACGATCAGCGGCTGCGCCTTCCACAGGTGCACACCGGCCAGCTCGACATCGCCGGCCGGCGGCGTCGAAGACAGGTACACGCCGCGGCCGTCGACCGGGTTGATCTGGCCTGCGTTGTACTTCTCCATCAGCCCGTACTGCTGGCTGACCACGAAATCTTCCTGGCCATGGCCCGGAGCGGTGTGCACCGCACCGGTACCGTCTTCGGCCGAGACGTGCTCGCCGTTGAGCAGTGGGATGTCGCGTGTGGGATAGAACGGGTGAGCCAGCAGCAGGTTTTCCAGCGCAGCACCGGTGGCGTGGCCGTGCACGACCAGGCCATCGACGCCGTAGCGCTGCAGCGAACGCTCGGCCAGGGCGGCCGCCAGCACCAGCCAACGACGCGTGCCGTTGTGGGCCGGGCCTTCGGCCAGCACGTACTCGATCTCCGCACCGAGGGACACCGCCAGCGAGGCCGGCAGCGTCCACGGGGTGGTCGTCCAGATCGGCACGGCCACCTCGACATCGGCCGGCACGGTCGCGCCGAAGCGCGCGGCCAGCTGCGCGCCATCACGCGCGGTGTAGGCCACGTCGATCGCCGGCGAGGTCTTGTCCTGGTACTCGATTTCTGCTTCCGCCAGGGCCGAGCCGCAGTCGAAGCACCAATGCACCGGCTTGGCGCCGCGCACGATGTGGCCGTTGGCGAACACCTTGGACAGCGCGCGGATTTCGTTTGCCTCGAAATCGAAGCTCAGCGTCTTGTACGGGTTGTCCCAATCGCCGATCACGCCCAGGCGCTTGAAGTCGCGGCGCTGCAGCTCGATCTGCTCTTCGGCGAATTCGCGGCACTTCTGGCGGAACTGCTCGGCATCCAGCTTGACCCCGACCTTGCCCCACTTCTTCTCGACCGCGATCTCGATCGGCAGGCCGTGGCAATCCCAGCCCGGCACGTAGGGCGCATCGAAGCCGGCCAGGTAGCGCGACTTGACGATGATGTCCTTGAGGATCTTGTTGACCGCATGGCCCAGGTGGATCTGGCCGTTGGCATAGGGCGGGCCGTCGTGCAGCACGAACAGCGGGCGCCCCTGCGCGTTCTCGCGCAGGCGGGCGTACAGGCCCTCGTCTTCCCAGCGCGACAGAATGCCCGGCTCGCGCTTGGGCAGGTCGCCGCGCATCGGGAATTCGGTTGCCGGCAGATGAAGGGTGGCTTTGTAGTCCTGGCTCACGCAGTGGCTCGCAATCTGTGTTCGGAAAGGATGTGACGCGCCTGTTCGGCGTCACGGTGCATCTGGTCGGTCAACGCAGCCAGATCTTGGAACTTCTCTTCGTCGCGCAGCTTGGCGACGAATTCCACTTCAATATGACGACCGTACAGGTCGCCCTGGAAATCGAACAGGTGGGCTTCCAGCAGCGGCTCCACGCCATCCACGGTGGGACGGGTGCCGAAGCTGGACACCGACGGCCACGGCTGGTCGAACACGCCGTGCACCCAGGTAGCGTAGATGCCCGACAGCGCCGGGGTCTTGGGGAAGCGCAGGTTCGCCGTCGGGAAGCCCAGCGTACGGCCGAGCTGGCGCCCACGCACCACCCTGCCCCCGATCGAGTACGGGCGGCCGAGCAGGTCGTTGGCGTGGGTGAAGTTGCCTTCGCGCAGCAGCTGGCGGATGCGGGTGCTGGAAATGCGCTCGCCGTGCAGGTCCACCGGGTCGATTTCGCCCGCCGTAAAGCCCTGCTCCGCGCCCATGGCCTGCAGCAGCGCCAGGTCGCCGCGACGGCGGTTGCCGAAGCAGAACGCCGGGCCGATCCAGACTTCACGCGCACTCAGGCGCTGCACCAGCAGCTGCTGGACGAAGTCTTCGGGCTGCATGGCGGCCATACGCGCATCGAAGCGCAGCAGGCCCACCGCATCCACGCCCAGTTCGTTGAGCATGGCCACTTTGTCGCGGGCCAGGGTCAGCCGCGGCGGCGGCTCGCCCTGGGCGAAGTACTCGCGCGGCAACGGTTCGAACGCGACCGCCACGGCGGCCACGCCCAACGCGCGCGCACGCGCGACCGCATGCCGCACCAACGCACGATGGCCGAGGTGCAGGCCGTCGAATGCGCCGATGCAGACCACGCTTCCGTGCGGGAACAACTGCCCGCCTTCAATGCTTCTGAACAACCTGCTCATCAACTGGGAATCCGGCCCACCAGGGCCGATAGAGTGCAAGGGATAGCCATGAAGTATAGCCGGGGTGTCCACGGATCAATGCTCGCGCAGGTGCCGCGGGCGGAACCCCATCGCCACCAGGGCCACCAGGTAGGTCAGGCCGCCGCCGCCGACCAGCAGCGCGAGGTTGCCCATCCGGTGCCACTTGTCCATCTCGGTGAAGCCGGACATGCCGTGCAGCAGGGCCAGCAGCACCGCCACCATGGCCGCGCAGGCCAGGCCCAGGCGGGTCACGTAGCCGGCCCAGCCAGGCTTGCGCTGGTACACATCGGTCTTGCCCAGCCAGTACCAGAGCAGGCCAAGGTTCAGGTAACTGGACAGCGCGCTGGCGATGCCCAGCGCCAGATGCAGGCCCGGCTGCTTGCCCAGTGCGACCCACACACCCTGCGATTTCAGTTCATCCGGCACCATCACCTGGCACAGCACGGCCAGCAGGATGAAGTTGAAGACCATGTTGGCCACCAGCGCGGCGATACCGGCCCGGACCGGGGTGCGGGTGTCCTGGCGCGCGTAGAACGCCGGCAGCACCACCTTGAGCAGCGCGAACGCCGGCAGACCGAAGCTCAGGCCGTACACCGACAGCGCGGTCATGCGGGTGTCGAAGGCGGTGAATTCCTTGTACTGAAACAGCGTGGCGATCAGCGGCTCGGCCAGCAGCACCAGGCCCAGCATGGCCGGCACCGAGATCAGCAGGGTCGTGCGCAGGCCCCAGTCCAGCGCGCTGGAGAAGCCGGCCTTGTCGGTGCTGACGTGGTGGCGGGCCAGCGCCGGCAGGATCACCGTGCCCAGCGCGACGCCGAACACGCCCAGCGGCAGCTCCAGGAAGCGGTCGGCCAGCGACAGCCAGGACTGCGAGCCGTCGGTCAGCTTGGCCGCGATCACCGTATCCAGCAGCAGGTTGATCTGGGCCACCGAGGAGCCGAACAGGGTCGGCACCATCAGGGTGAGCACCTTGCGCACGCCCGGATGCCGCCAGCCCCAGCGCGGCAGGGTCAGCAGGTTGATGCCCTTCAGCGAGGGGAGCTGGAACAACAGCTGCAGCAGGCCCGCCGCCAGCACCGCCCAGCCCAGGGCCAGGATCTGCTTCTCCGGGGTGCCGCCCAGCCGGGGGGCCAGCCACACCGCGCCGGCGATCATGCACAGGTTGAGGATGACCGGGGTCAGCGCCGGCATCGCAAAGCGCTGGAAGCTGTTCAGGGCGCCGCCGGCGAGCGCGGTCAGCGACACGAACAGCAGGAACGGGAAGGTCAGCCGGAACAGGTCGACCAGCAGGCCATGCTTGGCCGGGTCGGTGTCCACCCCGCTGGAGAACAGGGTCGCCAGCTGCGGCGCGAAGATCAGCGCCAGCGCGGTGACCAGCATCAACACGCCGCCCAGGGTGCCGGCCACCCGAGACATCAGTTCGCGCAGTTCGGCGTGGGGACGGGTTTCCTTCACTTCCGTGAACACCGGCACGAAGGCGGTGGCGAAGGAGCCCTCCGCGAACAGCCGGCGCAGGAAGTTGGGCACCCGGAAGGCCACCCAGAAGGCGTCGGTCACCGCATTGGTGCCGAACGTGGTGGTGATGACCTGGTCGCGAACCAGCCCCAACACCCGCGAAATCATGGTCATGCTGCTGAAAGACAGCAGACCCCGCAACATCCTTGGTGAACTCACCCGTGTTCCCTCTTGACAATTGACTTGACGTACATTTTTCGAGCCATCATACTTTCCAGCTTGCTGTTCCCATTACACCGATTTTTCAGGAAACCACCACTGTGGCCAATATCAAGTCCGCCAAGAAGCGCGCCAAGCAGACCGTCGTGCGCAACGCGCGCAATACGGCTCAGCGTTCGATGCTGCGCACCGCTGTCAAGAAGGTGATCAAGGCTCTGGATGCCAATGACGCCGCCGGCGCCGAGGCAGCCTTTGCTGTTGCCCAGCCGATCCTCGACCGTTTCAGCTCGCGTGGTCTGATCCACAAGAACAAGGCTGCTCGCCACAAGAGCCGCCTGACCGCGCGCATCAAGGCCATCAAGGCCGCCTGATACGGCGCTGCGGGTGTCGTAGAGCCACGCCCCGCGTGGCTTCGACCCAGCCGCAGAAAAAGACCCGGCCCCGGCCGGGTTTTTTATTGCCCGCAGAACCGTAACGCCCCTGGTGGCGACATCACGAGCAAGCTGCCCCGTAGAGCCGGGCTCTGCCCGGCTGCCCTTCGCAGCGATATCGTGAACGTCGGATGCCAGCCGGGCAGAGCCCGGCTCTACGAGGCCATTCAAACGCGGCGCGGGCGCACCACAGAAAAACCCGGCCGCAGCCGGGTTTTTCAGGGGCGCGCGGAGGCGCTCAGTACGCATCGCGCGCTTGCGCCTCGTCTTCCTTCTGGCGATCGAAGAAGGCCATGATGTTGGTCATGATCGGCCAGGTGCCTTCACGGCCCAGCGCCGAGACCAGGTACCACGGCTGGGTCCAGCCCAGCTCGGCAACGATCTTCTCGGCGGCGGCCTTGGCCTCGTCCTCGAACATCAGGTCGGCCTTGTTCAGCACCAGCCAACGCGGCTTGTCCAGCAGCTCGGGATCGTGCTTTTCCAGCTCGCGTTCGATCGCACGGACCTGCTCGATCGGCGAGACACCGTCCACGCCACCTTCCATCGGGGAGATGTCCACCAGGTGCAGCAGCAGGCGGGTGCGCTGCAGGTGACGCAGGAACTGCGCGCCCAGGCCGGCACCGTCGGCGGCACCTTCGATCAGGCCGGGAATGTCGGCGATGACGAAGCTGCGGTAATTTTCAACGCGCACCACACCCAGGTTCGGGTACAGCGTGGTGAACGGGTAATCGGCCACCTTCGGGGTGGCGGCAGACACCGCGCGGATCAGGGTGCTCTTGCCGGCATTGGGGAAGCCCAGCAGGCCCACGTCGGCCAGCAGCTTCAGCTCCAGCTTGAGCAGGCGTTCTTCACCCTCTTCGCCCGGCAGCGCCTGGCGCGGCGAACGGTTGGTGGAGCTCTTGAAATGCATGTTGCCCAGGCCGCCGCGGCCGCCCTTGGCCACCAGCAGGCGGTCGTCGTGCTGGGTCAGGTCGCCGATGATTTCATCGGTGGCCACGTTCATGACCACGGTGCCGACCGGCACGGTGATGACCAGGTCTTCGCCGCCCTTGCCGTAGGCCTGGCGGCCCATGCCATTCTCACCGCGCTGCGCCTTGAAGATGCGCTCGTGGCGGAAATCGACCAGGGTGTTCAGGTTGGCGTCGGCACGGATCCAGACGTTGCCGCCATTGCCACCATCGCCACCGTCCGGGCCGCCCAGCGGAATGAACTTCTCGCGACGGAAACCGACGCAGCCGTTGCCGCCATTGCCGGCGGTGACCTGGATTTCTGCTTCGTCTACAAGTTTCATGATTCTGGATGCCAACTGGAGGCGGCGGGCAGCGGATGCACCCGACCGCAGAGTCTAACGTCCCCGGTACGATCCGTGGACGGTGGCGGGAAGGATCCCCGCCCATGTTCGAACAAAAACAAAAAACAAAAACCCCGCCGAAGCGGGGCTTTCGTCAGCGGCCCCACGCGCTAGGCGTGGGCGCCTGCGTATCGCGAAGATCAGGCTTCGGCGACGACGCTGACGGTACGACGCTTCTTCGGGCCCTTGACCGAGAACTCCACCTTGCCGTCGACGAGCGCGAACAGGGTGTGGTCACGGCCGAGGCCAACGCCGCTACCCGGGTGGAACTGGGTGCCGCGCTGACGCACGATGATGTTGCCGGCATCGATGGCCTGGCCACCGAAGATCTTGACGCCGAGGTACTTCGGGTTGGAGTCGCGACCGTTGCGCGAAGAGCCTACGCCTTTTTTATGTGCCATGACTGGTTCTCCTTATTACTTGCTGCCACCGGCAATGCCGGTGATCTCGATTTCGGTGTAGTACTGACGGTGACCCTGGCGCTTCATGTGGTGCTTACGGCGACGGAACTTGATGATCCGGACCTTGTCAGCACGACCCTGGGACACGACCTTGGCAGTGACCGAAGCGCCGCTCAGAGCGTCGCCCAGCTTGATGCCATCGCTGTCACCCAGCATCAGGATGGTGTCGAACGTGATCTCGTTGCCGACTTCGACTTCGAGTTTTTCGACGCGGAGCGTTTCGCCCTGCGCCACGCGGTATTGCTTACCGCCGGTTACCAGTACTGCGTACATGACCAGACTTCCTCTGTAGTTATTGTGGTCTATGGACTGCTGCCATCGAGGGCAGACAGAAGCGGGATTTTAATGACTGGTGGTGGGTCGGGTCAAGTCACCCCCCGCCTTGCCCTGTCTGGGGCTGAATCCTGTTCAGGTAACGCCCCGGCAGGTCTCAGGCGGTGAGACCCGGGGCTGGCAATGTGCGCGATTGCCCCCAAATCCCAAGCTCGGTAGGCTGACCGATTGCCGTCTCCGCTTGCCCCACCCGCTTGCCGGCCCTCCGGGCCAGAGCCCCACAACGGATCCCCCATGGCGATGGATTTCATCCGCATCCGCGGCGCGCGGACGCACAATCTCAAGAACATCGATCTCGACCTGCCCCGCGACAAGCTCATTGTCATCACCGGCCTGTCCGGCTCGGGCAAGTCCTCGTTGGCGTTCGACACCATCTACGCGGAAGGCCAGCGTCGTTACGTGGAGTCGCTGTCGGCCTATGCCCGCCAGTTCCTCAGCGTGATGGAAAAGCCGGACCTGGACCACATCGAGGGCCTGTCCCCGGCGATCTCGATCGAGCAGAAATCGACCTCGCACAACCCGCGGTCCACCGTGGGCACCATCACCGAGATCTACGACTACCTGCGCCTGCTGTACGCCCGCGTCGGCAGCCCGCGCTGCCCCGACCACGGCTACCCGCTGGAGGCACAGACGGTCAGCCAGATGGTCGACCACGTGCTCAGCCTGGATGCCGAGCAGCGCTACATGCTGCTGGCCCCGGTGATCCGCGAGCGCAAGGGCGAGCACGCCCAGGTGTTCGACCAGCTGCGCGCGCAGGGTTTCGTGCGCGTGCGCGTGGACGGCATCCTGCATGAAATCGATGCGGTGCCGCCGCTGGCGCTGCGCCAGAAGCACACCATCGAGGCGGTGATCGACCGCTTCCGCCCGCGCGAGGACATCAAGCAGCGCCTGGCCGAGAGCTTTGAAACCGCGCTGAAGCTGGGCGACGGCATGGTCTCGGTGCAGTCGCTGGATGTGGAAGACGCGCCCGCGCACCTGTTCTCGTCCAAGTACAGCTGCCCGGTCTGCGATTACTCGCTGCCGGAGCTGGAACCGCGCCTGTTTTCGTTCAATTCGCCCGTCGGCGCCTGCCCGGGCTGCGACGGGCTGGGCATGGCCGAGTTCTTCGACCCCTCGCGCGTGGTGGTGCACCCGGAGCTGTCGCTGTCGGCCGGTGCCGTGCGCGGCTGGGACCGCCGCAATGCGTACTACTTCCAGCTGATCGCCTCGCTGGCCAAGCACTACAAGTTCGACGTCGATGCGGCCTGGCAGACCCTGCCCGAGGACGTGCGCCAGGCGGTACTGTACGGCAGCGGCGAAGAGACCATCACCTTCACCTACTTCACCGAAGCCGGTGGCCGCACCCAGCGCAAGCACCGCTTCGAGGGCATCATTCCGAACCTGGAACGCCGCTACAAGGAAACCGAATCGGCGGCGGTGCGCGAAGAACTGGCCAAGTACATCAGCGAGCGCAACTGCCCCGAGTGCCAGGGCCAGCGCTTGAACAAGGCTGCGCGCAACGTGTTCGTCGCCGACCGCGCACTGCCGGAACTGGTGGTGCTGCCGATCGATGAAGCGCTGAAGTTCTTCAGCGGCATGATCCTGCCCGGCTGGCGCGGCGAGATTGCCGGCAAGATCGTCAAGGAGATCGGCGAGCGCCTCGGCTTCCTCGTCGATGTGGGCCTGGATTACCTCACCCTGGAGCGCAAGGCCGACACCCTGTCCGGCGGCGAGGCCCAGCGCATCCGCCTGGCCAGCCAGATCGGCGCCGGCCTGGTCGGGGTGATGTACGTGCTCGATGAGCCCTCCATCGGCCTGCACCAGCGCGACAACGAACGCCTGCTCGGCACCCTCACCCGCCTGCGTGACCTGGGCAACACGGTGATCGTGGTCGAGCACGACGAAGACGCGATCCGGCTGGCTGATTACGTGCTGGACATCGGTCCGGGTGCGGGCGTGCATGGCGGCGAGATCGTCGGCCAAGGCACGCTGCAGGACATCCTGGATGCGCCGCGTTCGCTGACCGGGCAGTACCTGTCGGGCAAGCGTGCCATCGAGATTCCCGCGCGCCGGCACAAGCCGAACCCGAAGATGACGCTGCACCTGCGTGGTGCCAGCGGCAACAACCTCAAGGGCGTGGACCTGGACATTCCGTCGGGCCTGCTGACCTGCATCACCGGCGTGTCCGGCTCGGGCAAGTCGACCCTGATCAACGACACCCTGTTCTCGCTGGCTGCCAACGAGATCAACGGCTCTTCGCACGCGATCGCGCCGTACAAGGAGGTCGAAGGCCTGGACCTGTTCGACAAGGTCGTGGACATCGACCAGTCGCCGATCGGTCGCACCCCGCGCTCGAACCCGGCCACCTACACCGGCCTGTTCACGCCGCTGCGCGAGTTGTACGCACAGGTGCCTGAAGCGCGTGCGCGCGGCTATTCGCCGGGGCGTTTCAGCTTCAACGTGCGCGGTGGTCGCTGCGAAGCGTGCCAGGGCGATGGCCTGATCAAGGTGGAAATGCACTTCCTGCCGGACGTGTACGTGCCCTGCGACGTGTGCCATGGCAAGCGCTACAACCGCGAAACGCTGGAGATCCTGTACAAGGGCTTCAACATCAACGACGTGCTGCAGATGACCGTCGAAGATGCACTGAAGCTGTTCGAGCCGGTGCCGAGCATCGCGCGGAAGCTGGAAACGCTGGTCGACGTGGGGCTGAGCTACATCAAGCTGGGCCAGAGCGCGACCACGCTGTCCGGTGGTGAAGCGCAGCGCGTGAAGCTGTCCAAGGAGCTGTCGCGGCGCGATACCGGCCGCACGCTGTACATCCTGGATGAGCCGACCACCGGCCTGCACTTCCACGACATCGAAGCGCTGCTCGGCGTGCTGCACAAGCTGCGCGACGAAGGCAACACGGTGGTGGTGATCGAGCACAACCTGGATGTGATCAAGACCGCCGACTGGATCGTCGATCTGGGCCCGGAAGGCGGCCATCGCGGTGGCACCATACTGGTCACCGGTACGCCGGAAGACGTGGCGGCCTGCCCGACCTCGTACACCGGCCAGTTCCTGGCCAAGATGCTGCCTTCGACCAGCGCCCGCCCGCAGCAGCCGGCCGCGACGGCCAACAAGCCCGATGCGCGCCCGCCCCGCAAGGTCAAGCCGGAGAAGCCGGCCAAGAAGGCTGCCGCGGCCAAGAGCACCGGCAAGGCCAGCAGGACCAGCACCACCAGCAAGAAGAAGAAGGACGCCTGATGAGCAGCGAACACAAGATCCTGGCCCGCGTACCGATCAGCGTGCGCTGGCGCGACATGGACAGCATGGGCCACGTCAACAACGCCAAGTACATCTCGTACCTGGAAGAGGCGCGCGTGCGCTGGATGCTGGGCGTGGACGGCGTGTCGATGACCGACCGCATCGCCCCGGTGGTGGCGGCCACCAACGTCAACTACCGCCTGCCGATCGTGTGGCCCAACGACATCGTGGTGGAGCTGTTCGTGGAACGCCTCGGCAACAGCAGCGTCACCATCGGCCATCGCATCGTGGACCAGAACGACGACGCCAGGCTGTATTCGGATGGCAACGTGGTGGTGGTCTGGATGGACACCCAGACCGGCAAGAGCGCGCCGCTGCCCGACGCGATCCGCACCGCGTCCACCTGAAGGTAGTGCCGGCCGCGGGCCGGCAACCCCCGACCCTCGGACGGATTTACCTGGTTGCCGGCCAGCGGCCGACACCACCAGGATTCCCTAGGGCGCCATTACCGCGTCGTATGCAAAGGATCGCCATGCTTAACCAGACCGATGTCCGCGTGTTGCAGCCGGGGCTTACGCCGTTTCCCGTCGATGTATTCGCGCCCGACCAGCCCTGGCTGACCGACCACCTGCTGCCGTTGATCGCCATCGACCTGGGCCTGCTGCGGCCGGAACTGGCTGGTAGCGTGGTCACGCTGCTGTGGCCGATCGAGCCGTACGAAGGCTGCCTGGGCGATGGCACCGAGGCGCACCACAACGCCTTCACCGGCAGCAACTGGCTGGCCTTCGAACTGCAGGCCGACAACCGGCTGCGCTTCCTCGGCAACGAAGGCTATTTCCAGCGCGCGCCGCAGAACAGCGATGTGCTGCCAGTCGATGAGGTCCTGCGTGAGCACGCCGCGGAAATGCAGGACAGCCATGCTGCGGCCCGTGCGTATTTCCAGCAGCACGGCATGCTGGTCAGCGGCGTGGACGTCGATGACGAAGACGAAGCGCCGCAGCAGCAGGCCTACCTGGACAACCTGGGCGGACCGTTCTGGCACGGCAACTGGACCGACTACAGCACGATCCCGTCGGCATTCCGGATCGACGACCTGCCCGGCACCACAGAGCGCGGCAGCCTGCACTTCCGCAATGACAGCACGCACCTTCCCGACGACGGCATCCGCATCACGCGCGACGGCGAGCCGTTCTTCCACGTCGCCGATGTCGCCTCCTACAACTGGTGCGCCAGTTGCGCCGACGCGATCCTGATGTTCTACGAGCCGCGCAGCCGGACGGTATTGTTCACGTTCGACTGGTCGTGACAGATCGCGTCGTGGTCGTGAACGGCAGCCGTTGAATGTCTCACGGCACCGCCTTGCGCACCTGCAACACGCCATCCACCTTGCGCCCATCTTCAAGGCTGAGCCGCAGCGGCAACGCGGCGCCCTCCTTCAGGGTCACCTCGGGCTGCATCAGCATCAGATGCAGGGCACCGGGTTTGAGTTCGACCGTGGCGCCGGCCGCAATCGGCAACCGCTCCACCTCGCGCATGCGGCTGATGCCCTGCACCAGCGTCGTTTCATGCAACGACACCTCCCCGAACGCCTTGCTGCCAGCGCCGACCACCACCACAGCGCTGCGGCAGTCGTTGCGGATCGTGCCGTAGCCGGCCGCCATCGGCATCGGCCCCGGCGGCAGCCGTACCCAGCCCTCGCGCATCGACACGCAGGTCGGCTCGGCGGCGGTGGCCGATGTTGCGAGCGCACACAGACCCAACAATACGCACACGAATGGTTTGGTTATCATCGCCTCAGTTTCCCGTCCGCAACGAGATCGCAGCATGACGACGCTTATCGAGGTGATCAACCATGGCCCCATCCGCGAACTGCGGCTGGCGCGGCCGCCGGTCAACGCGCTGGACACCGAGCTGTGCCGCCACTTGATCCACGCGATCAACCAGGCCATGGCCGATGACGCGCACGGCATCGTGCTGTCGGGCAGCGAACGCATCTTCAGCGCCGGCATGGACGTGCCGCACCTGCTCGGCCATGGCGAGGACAGGCACAAGCTGCTCGACAGCTGGCAGGCGTTCTTCGGCGCGGTGCGCACGCTGGCCGAATGCCGGGTACCGGTGGTGGCCGCGCTGACCGGGCATGCGCCGGCCGGCGGCTGCGTGCTGGCGCTGTGCTGCGACTACCGGATTCTGGCGCGCAGCCCGGACCCGGCCCAGCCAACCGTGATCGGCCTGAACGAAGTCCAGGTGGGGCTGGTGGCCCCCGAAGGCATCCAGCGCCTGATGCGCCGCGTGGTCGGCCATCACCGCGCCACGCAGTTGCTGGTGGGCGGGGAGATGGTGCCGGCCGAGCGTGCGCTGGAGATCGGGCTGGTGGACGAACTGGCCGATGCCGCCCAGGTGGTGCCGCGCGCCGTGGCGTGGCTGCAGCGCCTGCTCAAACTGCCCCGCCAGCCGATGCTGCTGACCCGCGCCATCGCCCGCGCCGACCTGCACGACGCCCTGCACGCCGACCTGATCCAGCTCGACCGCTTCGTCGAGGCCTGGTATGCCCCGGACGCCCAGCAGGCGCTGCAGCAGCTGGCAGCCAGACTCGGCAAGGCCTGAAGCCCGGCAAACGCCGGGTAGTGCCGGCCGCTGGCCGGCAACCAGGCACCTTCCGGTCCGGCACTGCATGGTTGCGCGCACATGGCTGGAATGAGCCCCCTGAGTCAGGGGGCGGCCGCGAAGCGGCGGGGGTTTGGAGGGCAATGAGAGGGGGCCCGCGGTTTGCAGAGCGAACCGTGGGGGCGGCAGCGCGAATGCGTTGCCGTCATGCGGCCAGCGGCCGGCACTACCTTATAATTCGGGCTTGCCCCCTGCAGGTTGCTTCCCTTGTCCGACACGCACGAACCCGTCGTCTCCGAGCTGATCGATCTGCTCACGCTCGAGCGCCTGGAAGACAACCTGTTCCGCGGCCAGAGCCGCGACATCGGGACCAAGTACGTGTTTGGCGGCCAGGTGCTGGGCCAGGCGCTGTCGGCCGCGCAGGCCACCGTGGACAACGGTCGCCACGTGCATTCGCTGCATGCCTACTTCCTGCGCGCGGGCAACATCGACCACCCCATCGTCTACGACGTGGACCGCACCCGCGACGGCGGCAGTTTTTCGGTGCGCCGGGTGACGGCGATCCAACACGGCAAGGTGATCTTCTTCTGCGCGGCCTCCTTCCAGCAGGCCGAACAGGGCGCCGAGCACCAGCACAAGATGCCCGAAGTGCCGCAGCCGGAAGACATCGAACCCAACCGCCCGCTGCCGCCGGAAGTGCTCGAACGCCTGCCGATCAAGGTACAGCGTTGGCTGTCGCGCGGCGGTCCGTTCGAGTTCCGCCACGTGTACCCGCGCGACGAACTCAACCCGCCCAAGCGCCCGCCCTACCACCAGGTCTGGCTGCGCCTGAATGAAAAAGTGGGCGATGCGCCGGAGCTGCACCAGGCGCTGCTGGCCTATGCCTCGGACTTCCACCTGCTGGGCACGGCGACCTTCCCGCACGGCATCAGCTACTACCAGCCGCACGTACAGATGGCCTCGCTCGACCACGCGATCTGGTTCCATCGCCCGTTCCGCGCCGACGACTGGCTGCTGTACTCGCTGGACAGCCCCAGCGCGCAGGATTCACGCGGACTGGCCCGGGGCCAGTTCTTCACCCGCGATGGCCTGCTGGTGGCAAGCACCGCGCAGGAAGGCCTGATCCGCGTGGTACCCGACAGCGCCGCGGCGGCCGCCGTTCCGGCCAAGGACTGACATGAGACAGATTTTCAACAGCCAGCGCGTGGAAACCGTGGAAGGCGTGGCCCAGCTGCTGCGCGATGCCGGCATCGAGGTGCGCATCACCAACGGCCGCTCGTACCACAGCAAGCGCGGCAGCCAGTTCAGCTACCTGGATACCAGCAAGGCCACCACCCATCCCACGCTGTGGGTCGTGCACGCCAATGACCAGCCGCGTGCGCGCGAGATCCTGCGCGACGCGCGTCTGCTGGAAACCACCCGGCGCGACCACCCCACCGCCGAGTTCGCCTTCCGCGACCAGGCGGGCGAAGTGGCCCCGCGCCGCAACTGGGCCTGGCGCATCCGTATCGGCCTGCTGCTGGTGATCGCCGCCGTGGCGATGGTGGTGGTGATGCGCCACCGCAGCGCCCCGCCTGTGGCCCCAGCTCCCGCCGTACAGCAGGCCCCCACTACAGCCCCGGCCCAGCCCGCGCCCCCGGAAGACGAAGAAGTGCGGGTCCGGATCCAACCGGCGAAGTAACCGGCGATGCCGGGCGCTGCCCGGCTCCCCGCACGGCCCGATCCCCGTAGAGCCGGGCTCTGCCCGGCTTACCGCACAGCCCGCCCCACGTAGAGCCGGTCTCTGCCCGGCTTCCCGACAGCCCGCCCACGTAGAGCCGGGCTCTGCCCGGCTGCCCGTACGGCCGGCCCCATGCAGAGCCGGCCAGCGGCCGGCACTACCGGTCACAGGCAACCGGCCCACCCCGTCACATTCTTTCGCGGCCATCGTCATACTCGGATCACCTCCGGAAATTCCGCCATGACGCCCCAGCTGACCGCCACCCTGGAACGCGAACTGCCCGCGGCTGCCTCTGGTTGCAGCCAGTCCTACGGGCGCATCGTGCTGGCCTGCCAGAACACCGTCACCGCGATCGCCCTGGCGATCACCCGCGACGTACAGGCCAGCGAGGACATCGCGCAGGAGGCCTTCATCAAGGCCTGGCAGCAGCTCAACCAGCTCAGCAATCCGTCCAGTTTCCTGCCGTGGCTGCGCCAGATCACCCGCAACCTGGCCCGCGACTGGCTGCGCGCCAACCGCGGCCGCCCGCTGTCCGGCGAAGCGGCCGAGATCGCCATCAGCATGGCCGCCGATCCCGGCCCGACCGCACCCGAGCGGCTGCAGCGGGTGGAAGAGGAGCTGGCGGCCGAAGAGATCATTTCGGCATTGCCCGAAGACGCACGCGAAACCCTGCTGCTGTACTACCGCGAGGGTCAGCGTTCGCAGCAGGTGGCCGACCTGCTCGGGCTCAGCGATGCCGCCGTGCGGAAGCGCCTTTCGCGCGCCCGCGCCAGCGTGCGTGAGGAAATGCTGCGCCGTTTCGGCGATTTCGCGCGCAGCAGCGCCCCCAGCGCCGCGTTCGCCACCACCATTGCCTCGGTGCTGATGGTCGCTGCCCCCGGCACCGCCAGCGCGGCGATCCTGCTGGGCACCGGACTGGGCACCGGAAAGCTCGGCCTGGGCGGGGCCACGGTCTCGGGCGGCACGGCATTGGGGTCGCTCAGCGCGGCGCTCAGCCAGAACGCGACCCCGGACCAGATGCTGAGCCTGGGCGCGGCCATCGGCGGCCTGGCCGGCGGCATGCTGGGCAGCTATCTCGGCGGACGCTATCTGTTGTCGTATGCCGAATCATCCGGCGAACGGGAGCAGATCCGCCGGTTCGTGGTGCTGAGCAGCGTCACCGCGATGCTGATGTGCGTGTCGGTGCTGATGCTGAGCGTGCTGGAAGCGCCGGTCTGGATGCTGTTGTCGGCGATGGCGCTTGGCATGGCCGCGGTCAACTACCAGTGCCTGTTCCCGCTGCAGAAGGTGATGGCGCCGATGCTGGCACGCGATGCGGCGCGCCATGGCCGCAGCGGGCCAAGCTGGACCTTCCAGCTGATGTACGGCCGTTGGGCGGTGGTGCTGGTCACCCTGGGCGTGGCCGCGCTGGTGCTGTACAGCCTGGTGCGCACCGGGCGGCTCTGAACGACACGGGCGCCGGTCGATGACCGGCGCCCGTGGGTAGTACGGCGCAGGCTTACTTTGCTGCCGGTGCCTTCGGCGGCATCGGCGGCTTGCCATCGTGATGGCCGCCACGCGGGCCGCCGACCGGCCCCTTGGCCGCATCGAACTCGGCCTTGCTCAGCTGGCCGTCCTTGTTGGTGTCGGCTGCGGCGAACCACGCATCGCGATGCTGCTTGCGACCCAGCTCGCGGTCGGCCTTGTCCAGGTAGCCGTCCTTGTTGACGTCCATCTGGTCGAAGCGCGCGGCCAGGCGCGGGTCGGCCTTGGCTTCCTCGCGGCTGATGCGGCCGTCCTTGTTGGTATCCAGCTTGGCCATCATCTCGCCACGGCCACCCGGGCCGCGACCATGGCGTGCGCCGTGCCAACGCGGCAGTTCATCGCGCGAGAGCTTGCCGTCCTTGTTCTTGTCCAGCGTGTCGAACTGCGCGGCCAGGCGCGGCGCCTTGGCGGCTTCGGCACGGTCGATGACGCCATCGCCATTGGTGTCCAGCTTGGCGCGGGGCGGTGCGCCGGCCGGCGCCGGAACGTCGGCGGCCATGGCCAGGCCGGCGGCGCCGGTGGACAGCAGCAGGGCCAGCAGCAGAAGGGGTTTGCGATTGCGCATGGGTCACTCCGGTAAGGGGAAATCGGCGTGCGGTGCATCGGCACCCACGCCTACAACAACGCGTGGCCGCCGGCGGCGTTGACAGCCGTGCCGGTCATGTTCATCTGGCGGACAGTCGCGCCGCCTGCGACGCCCCGGCGCTATGCTGTGGGCATGGCAATGCATGGCGACCGCGACGACGAGCTGCGACTGTTCCAGACCGGTGACCACCCCTGTGGTTACTGGCCGGACCGGGCCGCGCGCGACCTGGTGCTGGACCCGCACGATGCGCGGCTGGGCACGCTGTACCCGATGGCGCTCAGCTGGGGTTTCCGGCGCTCCGGCGACCTGGTGTACCGCCCGCACTGCGCCAACTGCCACGCCTGCGTGTCGGTGCGCATTCCGGTGGCCCGCTTCGCCCCGGACCGCAGCCAGCGCCGCTGCCTGGCCCGCAACGCGGACCTGCAGGTGCGGATCGTGGCGGCCGAGCAGACCGAAGAACAGTTCGCGCTGTACCACCGCTACCTCACCCACCGCCACGCGCAGGGCGGCATGGACGGGCACGGCCCGCACGAGTTCGACCAGTTCCTGATCGGGCAATGGGCACAGGGCCGCTTCATGGAACTGCGCGCGACCGGCCAGCCCGGCAAGCGCGGCGATCTGCTGGGCGTGGCGGTCACCGATGTCACCCCGCAGGGGCTGTCGGCGGTGTACACCTTCTTCGACCCCGAGCATGCGCACCGCAGCCTGGGTACGTTCGCCATCCTGCAGCAGATTGCCTGGGCCCGGCGCGAGCAGCTGCCGCACCTGTATCTGGGCTACTGGATCCGCGACCACCGCAAGATGGATTACAAGCGCCGCTTCCGTCCGCTGGAGGCCTACGACGGGCGCCGCTGGCACGAATTCGACGACGCCCGGGAAGGGCGCTGACTGACCCAGCAATGCAATGCGCGCCGGTGCAGAATAGGCGCATGAAAGCCTATCCCCTGATCCTTGCCCTGGCGCTGCTGTGCAGCGCCTGTGCCCAGACCCCCGCCAAGACTGCCATGCAGGAAGACGCCACCGCGCCACTGCGGATTGCCACCTACAACACCTCGCTGTACAGCGACGAGACCGGCGGGCTCATCGCCGAGCTGGAAGGCGACAGCGAGCACGCCCGCAAGATCGCCGCCGTGCTGCAGCAGGTCCGCCCGGACCTGGTGCTGCTCAACGAGTTCGACTACGACGACGCGCACCGCGCTGCCGACCTGTTCCAGCAGCGCTACCTGGAAAGCGCCCAGCCCGGCGGCGGCAAGCCGCTGCACTACGCCTACCGCTACCTGGCCCCGGTCAACACCGGTGTGCAGAGCGGGCTGGACCTGGACAACAATGGCCAGATCGGCGGCGACGGCCGCGCCCGTGGCAACGACGCCTGGGGCTACGGACTGCACCCGGGCCAGTACGGCATGCTGGTGCTGTCGCGCTACCCGATCGACGAGGCCAAGGTGCGCAGCTTCCAGCTGCTGAAGTGGAGCACGATGCCCGGCGCGCTGCGCCCGATCGACCCGCGCACGGGGAAATCCTTCTACAACGACCACGTCTGGTCGCAGCTGCGGCTGTCGTCCAAGTCGCATTGGGACGTCCCGGTGACCACCCCCAACGGCGTGGTGCATGCGTTGGTGTCCCACCCCACCCCGCCGGTGTTCGACGGTCCGGAGAAGCGCAACGCCGCGCGCAACCACGACGAGCTGCGGCTGTGGCAGGACTACCTCAAGGATCGCGACACCTCGTGGCTGTGCGATGACCGTGGCCAGTGTGGCGGCCTCGCGCAGGACGCGCGCTTTGTCATCCTCGGCGACCTCAACAACGACCCGGTCGATGGCGATGGCCGCCACGACGCGATCGTTGAACTGATCGAAAACCCCCGCGTCCTGCGCTACCCCACCCCGCGCAGCGTCGGCGCCGAGCAGACCAGCCTGGCGTATGCGGAGAAGGGCATCGTCCGCAAGGGCGCGCCGTTCCATGCGACCGGCGATTTCGGCCCGAAGTCGGGCACGATGCGGCTGGACTACGTCCTGCCCTCGGTCGGCTTCAACTACATCGGCAGCGGCGTTTTCTGGCCGGCCAACGAAAGCCCGGACGCGAAGATCGCCGATGGCAGCGACCACCACCTGGTGTGGGTGGACGTGCGTTGATCGTTCCCCTGCGGTAGGCGACGACCGTTGGTCGTCGCGTCGGGGTTGGTGGGCGACGACGGTTGATCGTCGCCCCCGGTCCATCACCGCAATTCGATCCCGATCGCTTCGGCCGCCTCACGCGCGATCTTCCGCGCGGTATCGATGTTTTCGCCACGCGCCAGGATCACGCCCACGCGGCGGTGCCCATGCACGCTCGGCTTGCCGAACAGGCGGAGCGCCGAATCCGGCTGCACCAGCGCTTCGGCCACGTTGCTGAAGAACGGCACGCCTTCGCCGTGGGCCAGCATCGCGCACGAGGCCGACGGACCGTTCTGCCGGATCAGCGGGATCGGCAGGCCCAGGATCGCGCGTGCATGCAGGGCAAATTCGCTCAGCTCCTGCGATGCCAGCGTCACCAGCCCGGTGTCATGCGGGCGCGGCGACACTTCGCTGAACCACACCTCGTCGCCCTTCACGAACAGTTCCACCCCGAACAAGCCCCAACCGCCGAGGTCATCGGTGATCGCCTGCGAGATTTCCTCGGCACGGGCCAGCGCACGCGGCGACATCGGCTGCGGCTGCCAGCTTTCGCGGTAGTCGCCGTCCTTCTGCCAGTGCCCGATCGGTGCGCAGAACGACGTGCCGCCCGCATGCCGCACGGTCAGCAGGGTGATTTCGTACTCGAAGTCGATGAAGCCTTCCACGATGCAGCGCCCGGCACCGGCACGGCCGCCGGTCTGCGCGTATTCCCAGGCCGGGGCGATGTCGGCCTCGCTGCGCAGCGTGCTCTGGCCCTTGCCCGAGGACGACATCACCGGCTTGACCACGCACGGCAGGCCAATCGCGGCCACCGCCGCGCGGTACTCCGCTTCGGTATCCACGAACCGGTACGGCGAGGTGGGCAGGCCCAGGGTTTCAGCGGCCAGCCGGCGGATGCCCTCGCGGTCCATCGTGAGGCGGGCGGCGCGCGCGGTGGGGATGACCCGCAGGCCGCTTTCCTGCTCCAGCTGGACCAGGGTTTCGGTGTGGATGGCTTCGATTTCCGGCACCACCAGGTGCGGCTGCTCCAGGGCGATCAGGGCGCGCAGTGCCATCGCATCCAGCATATCGATCACGTGCGAGCGGTGCGCCACCTGCATGGCCGGCGCATCGGCATAGCGGTCGGCGGCAATCACCTCCACGCCCAGGCGCTGCAGCTCGATGGCGACCTCCTTGCCCAGTTCACCGGAGCCCAGCAGCAGGACGCGGGTGGCGGAGGGAGACAACGGCGTGCCGAGCGTGGACATGGCGGTATTCCGGGCAACAAGGGTGGGAGCGCATTTTAAGGCTTCCGCGCGGGCGAAACCGGGGCACTTGCAACCTGATATCAATTTGATATCGTTCAAGCCAACCACCCAAGGACGCCCTGCCATGAAAGAGATGCCCACCCGTTCGCTGTCCGGCCTGCCGTTCCTGCTCGGGGTGCTGGTCCTGCTGGGGCTGTCCCTGTGGCTGTTCATCGCGGGCGCGCGCACCGTTCCAGTGTCGCCCGGCCTGATGTTCAGCGGCGTCGCGCTGTCGATCGTGGCCATGCTCAGCCTGACCGGCCTGTACACGGTGCAGCCCAACCAGGCGGTGGTGCTGAGCCTGTTCGGCAAGTACGTGGGCACGGTCAAGGACAACGGCCTGCGCTGGAACAACCCGTTCTTCAGCAAGAAGAAGGTCAGCCAGCGCGTGCGCAACTTCGAAAGCGGCAAGCTCAAGGTCAACGAGCTGGACGGCAGCCCGATCGAGATCGCCGCGGTGATCGTCTGGCAGGTGGTGGACGCCTCCGAGGCGGTCTACAACGTGGATGACTACGAAAGCTTCGTGCACATCCAGTCCGAATCGGCGCTGCGGGCGATGGCCACCAGCTATCCCTATGACCAGCACGAGGAAGGCCAGCTGTCGCTGCGCAGCCACGCCGCCGAGATCTCCCGGCACCTCAAGGACGAACTGGCCGAGCGCCTGGCCGATGCCGGCGTGCAGGTGATCGATGCGCGCATCAGCCACCTGGCCTACGCACCGGAAATCGCGCAGGCGATGTTGCAGCGCCAGCAGGCCAACGCGGTGATTGCTGCGCGCACGCGGATCGTCGCCGGCGCGGTGGGCATGGTGGAAATGGCGCTGGCCGAGCTGCAGAAGAACGGCGTGGTGCAGCTGGATGAAGAGCGCAAGGCGCACATGGTCAGCAACCTGCTCACCGTGCTGTGTTCGGACCGTGGCACCCAGCCGGTGGTGAACGCCGGCTCGTTGTACTGAGCCGCCGATGTCGGAGAAAAAGGCCTATCCGCTGCGCATCAACGCCGACATTCTCGCGGCCCTGCAGCGCTGGGCCGATGACGAACTGCGTAGCGCCAACGCGCAGATCGAGTACGTGCTGCGCGATGCACTGCGCAAGGCCGGGCGCCTTCCCAAACCGGATGCAAGCAAGGAGAGCAAACCATGAGTAAGCGTTGGAGCTACCTGACTGTCGAAGTAAAGCCGTCGTGGACCGGGCTGAAGTCCGATGACCTGCAGACCGAACTCAACCGTCATGGCCAGCTCGGCTGGGAACTGGTGAATGTGCTGCAGACCCAGCCGATGGGCGTGGCGGTGCTGTTGTTCAAGAAGGAGGTGTGAGGTGACCGCACCCGCGCTTTCCGCAAAGGACGTCGCTGTCGCCCCGGCCCCGGTCTGGCGCCTGCTCTGGCTGTGGGTGCCAATGCTGGCCGTGGCGGCGCTGATCGTGGCCACCACGTTGCAGTCGGCCCAGCGCACCCCGCACGAACTGGGGCTGACGCTGCCGTTCCTGGCGGTGCTCACCGCGGTGCTCAGCGCGGCGTTCTTCCGCCGCGCATCCAGCTGCAGGGTCGCGACCTTGAGGTGGTGTCCACGTTCTATCGCAAGCGGGTGGCGGTGGACGCCCTGCAGCTGGACCAGGCACGGGTGGTGGACCTGGCCGAGCATGGCAGCCTCAAGCCGGTGATCAAGACCAACGGCTACGGCATGCCCGGCTTCCTGTCCGGGCACTACCGCATGCGTGACCGGCGCAAGGCGTTCTGCCTGCTCACCGATGCCAGCCGCGTGCTTTATCTGCCCCTGCGTGATGGCAGCGCGCTGGTGATCAGCCCGGAGAAACCCCGCGAGCTGCTGGCTGCCCTGCAGGCGCTGGCCGCGCCCGGGCGCACGCACTAAGCTGGTCGCATGCGCCGCCCCCCTGCCCTGTTGACCAACACCGCCGACATCGAACTGTGGCCCGGCGGCCTGCTGCGCGCACGCAGCAACGCCGACGCGCGTGCGCTGGCCCGGGCGCGCTGGGTACTACGGCGCAAGCGCGATGGCCGCTACCTGGCCGTTGCCACCGCGCACGGCGTGCTGCCCCTGGTACCCCGTCTGATGCGCGAAGACGGGATTGAAGCCGCGCTCGACGCACTCGACCAGCAGGCGCTGGCCCACCGTCGCAGCGCGGTGGCCGACAGCACACTGCTGGCATTGAGCGGCCTGCAGCAACGGCTGGCGCAACTGGACATCGATGCAGACGGCTACGAAGCCGCCACCGGGCTCATGCTGGAGGCTGAACCGGCGCAGCTGCACCTGGCCGGGTTCGATCGCTACCGGCGGCCGCTGTGGCTACGCCGATCTGCCGCACGCGGCTGGCAGCGCCTGCAGTTGGCGGCCGCGACCGAGGGCGTGGGACTGGATGCGATCTCCGGCTACCGCAGCCATGCCTACCAGCTGGGTATTTTCGAGCGCAAGCGCGCGCGCGGGCTGGCCGTGGCCGACATCCTGCAGGTCAATGCCGCCCCCGGCTACAGCGAACACCACAGCGGTTTCGCGCTGGATATCGGCACGCCCGGCGAACCGCCGGCCGAAGAGAGTTTCGAACACACCGCCGCGTTTGCGTGGCTGCAGGGCAATGCCGGGCGGTTCGGCTTCCAGCTGAGCTATCCGCGGGATAACCCGCACGGCATCGTGTACGAGCCCTGGCATTGGCGCTGGCGTGCTGGAAGCCCGGTGGACTGAAACCTCGTGCGCCCGGTTGCGCCGGGCTGGCGTTGCCGCGTAGAGCCGGGCTCTGCCCGGTTGCTTTTTGCTGGCGTGGCGTTGCCGGGCATTGCCGGGCAGAGCCCGGCACTACGGATCTTGCGTTGCCGGGCAGAACCCGACACTACGGGGCGCCCGGCACCACGCGCTGATCAATCCTGCGAGCGGTTGGTTGTTTCTTTGGCGTCGGCGCTGAAATCGGCAATGCGCCACAGGTACAGGCCGGCGTAGGTGCGGTACGGGCCCTACTTCTCGCCGCGCGCCTGTAGTTCCTTCGGGGTGGGCATGGCCTCGGCCTTGTCCACGCGCTGGGCGCCCTTGCGGATGCCGAGGTCGTCGATGGGCAGGATGTCCGGGCGGCCGAGGCGGAACATCAGCATCATCTCCACGGTCCACCGGCCTATGCCGCGGATCGGCACCAGCGCGTCGATGATCGCGTCGTGCCCCATCACCGACATCCGGCGCAGGTCGGGAATCTGGCCGTCGGCCTCGCGCCGGGCCAGATCGCGCAGCGCCAGCGCCTTGTTGCCCGATACCCCACAGACGCGCAGTGCGGCATCGTCGATCCGGCCCAGCGTATCGGCATGCAGGCGCTGGCTGCCGATGGCCACCTCCACCCGCCCCACGATGGTCGAAGCCGCCTTGCCGCTGAGCTGCTGGAACAGGATCGCGCGCGCCAGCGCATCGACCGGGTCGAAGCGTTTGGCCCAGCCCGGCTGGGCACCAATCGGCCCCAGCCGTTTCATCCACGTGCCCAGGCGACGGTCCCGCCGGCTCAGCCAGGCGCGCGCCTCCTTTACGTCGAAGCCGCGGCTGAAGCGTGGCATGTCAGCGGCGCAGCGCGTTCAGGCCGTAGGCCAGCCAGCCCAGCATCAGCGCGGTGCCGCCCACCGGAGCCAGCTGCGTGCTGAGCTTCCACAACGCCCCGGCCACCAGGCTGCCGGAGAACAGCAGGGTGCCGATCAGCAGCACGTACAGCGCCAGCTTGCCCACGCTGTTCTGCTGGGTGGGCCCGAGGACCGCCAGGGCCACGCCGTGGCCGAAGGCGTAGAGCGCGGCGGTGGTCACGTGCGACTGTGCCAGCGGGTCGGCGATGCCATGCGAGGCGTAGGCCGACAGGCCCACGGCCGTGGCGGCCAGCAGGCCGCCGAAGCAGGCCAGCAGGGAGGGTTTGCGTGCGCGTCGTTCCAGGTTGAGCATGCGGACATCCTTCGAGGAATGCTCCGCGGGCGGAGCAAAAAAAAACGCGCCGCAGGAAGCGGCGCGTTTTTCGTCGTGCGTTACATCCGGTGACCGTCGGTTTACTTGACGGCCCAGTAGATGTCGTACGTGCCTTCCGGCGTGAACGACTTGTCCACGCCGTCCTTCCAGGACTCGTACGGACGGTCGATCACTTCGTTGCCGTTGGTCACCGACCACGCGCGCAGGGCGTTGCGGGCGATGTCCAGGCCAGCCATGTGGCCGGTGTAGGCCGCGTGGGCCGAACGGTGCGGGGCCACGTGCACGTACTTCACCGGGGCACCGGCGTCGATCTTGACGGTCAGGGCATCGGCAGCAGCACCCTGGGTGCCCTTCTTCTTGACCGGCTGGGCCACGTCGAAGGCGTACTTCTCGGCGCCGAAATCGGTGGTGATGATGCGGAACGGACCGGCGGCTTCGAGGTCATTGGCCTCCATCACGCGCTTGATCCACTCCTGGTTGTCCTTGATGGACTTGGTGATGGTTTCCTGGCCGCGGTCGACGTTACCGGCGGTGACCACCAGCAGATCTTCAACCGGGACGTCCACGATGGCCAGATCGGTCAGCGGGGCTTCGGCGGTGCGGTAGTCGATGTTGGGCACGGTGGCCAGCATGTTGGCCATGCGCGACAGACCCAGCTTCAGGTCGTCACCAACGTGACGGCTGACATACAGACCCGCGTAACGACCAAACAGGTTGAAGCCGTACTTGATGCTGTAGTCCTGGGTGATCTTGACGTTGCGGCCGCCCTTGCCGGTCGGCTCCAGGGTGAAGCTGGTCTTCTTGTCGTGGCCCTTGGTCGGGTCCTCGATGGCGATGGACACCAGCTTGTTCTTCTCCGACTCGGTGATCTCCCAGCTGCCCTGGCCCAACGAGCTTTCCTTGGAAGAATAATCCAGACGTGCGCCAACGCCGGCAGCGGGGCCGGAGAGCTTCAGTTCAACGGCGGGATCGCGCAGCAAGAGCGGGTTCCAGTCCTTGAAGCGGCGCAGGCTGTTGACCGTGTCGAACACGATCGTCATCTTGCGGTTGGTCTCGATGCTTTCGGAAATATGGCGCTCGCCCGGCAGACATACGCCAATGATGACGAACAGGCCAGCCACGATCCCCAAGGCGATCAGGAACTCGATAATACGGGTCATTCAGAAGTCTCCGGGGCCGATCCCACGGCCGGGTTGATTGAAGCGAAGCGCCAATCCTAGCAGGCTTCGCGGGTGTTGTAGATCAGGATTGGCGCACCGGTTTCCATGCCGGCAGCGGTTTTGCATAGACAAGGAGCGGAACGATAACGTATCGCGCGTGTCAGCACGTAGCGGTTCGGGAATATTTCTTTGCTGGATTCGGCCGGACGGGTCGTTTTCCGGGGCACAGCCCTTGTGGCACAAGGGATCCGGCGCATATTCAGGATATTGCACAAAGACCACCGGCCATGGCGCGCCGGTGGCCCTGGCCCGGTCTCAGACCAGCTGCAGCTCGAAGGCCTTCAATACCGCGCGGGTGCGGTCACGGACGCCCAGCTTGGACAGGATGTTGGACACGTGGTTCTTGATCGTGCCCTCGGCCACACCCAGGGAATTGGCGATCTCCTTGTTGGAGAAGCCGCTGGCCATCAGCCGCAGGATCTCGGTCTCGCGGTCGGTCAGCGGGTCGGGCCGGTCCAGGCTGACGAACTCATTGCGCATGTGCTCCAGCCCGGACAGCAGCCGCTGGGTCACCGCCGGCTGCACCAGCGAACCGCCATCGGCCACGGTGCGGATCGCGCCCACCAGCTGTTCCAGGGTGACGTCCTTGAGCAGGTAGCCCTTGGCACCGGCCTTGAGCCCGGCCAGCACCAGCTGGTCGTCGTCGAAGGTGGTCAGGATGATGGTCGGCGGCAGCTGGCCCAGCCGCGCCAGCATCTGCAACGCCTCCAGCCCGGACATCACCGGCATGCGCATGTCCATCAGCACCACGTCCGGACGGATCTGCGGGACCACCTCGACCGCCTGGCGGCCGTCGGCGGCCTCGGCGACCACTTCGATCCCGTCGTCGAGCGCCAACAGCGAGCGGATCCCCTGCCGCACCAGGGTTTGGTCGTCGACCAGGCAGACGCGAATCATCAACGAACTCCTCATGTAACAGGGGCCAGCATCAACACTGGCGCGCCGGGAACCGAGGCGCGCAGGCGGAAGCCCTGACCCCGGCGGGTTTCAATCTGCAGCTCACCGCCACATTGATACAGGCGTTCACGCATGCCGCGCAGGCCATTGCCGACCACGATGCCGTCCGCGCCCACCCCGTCATCATGCGCCTGGATGACCACCTCGCCTTCACTTTCACGCCTTACCTGGATCCACAGGTTGCGTGCGTTGGCGTGGCGCACCGCGTTGGTGATGATCTCCTGGGTGCAGCGCAGCAGCACATGGGCGCGCTCGGGGTCTTCGACGTTCAGCGGTTCGGCGATGTCCAGGCGGATGTCCAGCGACGGCACCTGTTCGGTGAGCGGGCGCAGCGCGGCGGCCAGGTCGATGGCGCCGCTGTCGCGGATCTGGCTGACCGCCTCGCGCACGTCGGTGAGCAGCAGCTTGGCCAGGGTATGGGCCTGGTGCACATGCTCCTGGGCCTGGCCGTCGGTGAGGTGCCCGGCCACTTCCAGGTTCAGGCTCAGCGCGGTGAGGTGGTGCCCCAGCAGGTCGTGCAGTTCCCTCGAGATCCGGGTGCGCTCGTTGACCCGGGCGCTCTCGGCCAGCAGCACGCGGGTGGCGCGCAGTTCGGTGTTGAGCCGGCGCTGTTCTTCACGGGCGTCGGTCTGCTGCCGCGCGACCAGGCTGGTCACGAAGATGAACATGGAGAACCCGCCGTACAGCAGCGACTGCATCAGCGCCTCGAACAGCGGCATGCGCAGGATCAGGTAGTACACCGGCAGCACTGCCAGCTGGCTGAGCAGCAGCCACAGGACCCCGCCGCGCACCTGCAGCATCCATGGGATGACCCCCGCGGCCACCATCATCAGGATGCTGCCCAGGCCTGATCCGCTCAGGTAGCTCACGCCCAGCGCCGAGGTGGTGAGCAGCAGCAGCACCACCCGGTCGTACCAGGCCGAGTGGCCGCCGCCGTCACGCAGGCCGCGGGTGAGCCAGAAGTAGCAGGCACCGAAGGTGAGGTAGGCGGTGAACAGCCAGACCGCCCAGCTGTCCAGGCCGTCGCCGCGGTGGCGCAGCAGCGATTCGTACTGGGAATACACCACGGGCAGGCCGACCATGACCCAGGTGAACAGGCCGGCCAGTCGCAGTACTCGGGTTTGGCTCAGGTATCCCAGCATGGACGCATCTTAGGCTGAACCTGCGCCCCTGCACTCCCACATAAGTCATGGGCGGCGATTCGCCCGGGCCCGCCACCCGTGCAATAATCCGATGAGGGTCCCTTGATGGACCAACCGCGTTACCCCACGGAGTCACAATGTCGATTGTCATCCGCGACGTGCGCGAGCACGAGCTCGATTCCGTCCTGGCCCTGAACAACAACGCCGGCCTGGCCATCCTGCCGCTGGATGCCGCCCGCCTGCGCCTGTTCTATGAAACCGCTGAGTATTTCCGCGTCGCCGAGCGCGACGGCAACCTGGCCGGCTTTTTGATCGGCTTCGGCAGCGACAGCCAGCACGACAGCAGCAACTTCGCCTGGTTCCAGCAGCAGCTGGACAGCAAATTCTTCTATATCGACCGCATCGTGGTCGCCAGCCGCCGTCGCGGCGGTGGCGTCGGCCGTGCGTTCTATGCCGATGCACAGAGCTACGCCGAGCTGCGCTACCCGCAGATGACCTGCGAGGTGTTCCTGGACCACGGCGCCGACGCGGCGCTGCTGTTCCATGGCAGCTTCGGCTTCCGCGAGGTCGGGCAGAACAATATGGCCCACGTCGACGTGCGCGCCAGCATGCTGCTCAAGGACCTGTGCAGTTACCAGTGGGTACACGCTACCTACGGCGACCAGCTGCCCGACGTGCCCTGGGTGGGCCATCGTCGCGAGCCGCTGCGTGCGCACCGGCCGACGGGGACCTGAGGTGGCGGCGAACATGGATTTTGAACAGGCCGGTGAACTGAAGATCGGCCAGGTGGGCATTGCCAACCTGCGCATCCGCACCCTGGATGTGGAACGCCTCACCCGCGAGATGCACGACCGCGTGGCGCGTGCGCCGAAGCTGTTCGGGCGCGCCGCGGTGATCCTGGATTTCGGCGGGCTCAGCCAGATCCCCGACGTGGCCACGGCCAAGGCGCTGCTCGATGGGCTGCGCAGTGCCGGCGTGCTGCCGGTGGCGCTGGCCTACGGCACCACCGAGACCGAGCTGCTGTCCCAGCAGCTGGGGCTGCCGCTGCTGGCCAAGTTCCGCGCGCAGTACGAACGCGCCGAGCTGGACGCGGTCCCGGCCGCCCCGCCACCGCCGCCCGCGCCTGCGCCGGAACCGGCACGGCGAGCCCGCGCGGCCACGCCGGCCGCCGTGCCTGCCACCCCGGCCAAGGCACCGCAGCCAGGCCGCATGCAGACCAGCAACGTGCGCTCGGGCCAGCAGCTGTACGCAGAGAACTGCGACCTGACGGTGATGGCCACGGTGGGCGCCGGTGCCGAGGTGATCGCCGATGGCAGCATCCATATCTACGGTACGCTGCGGGGCCGTGCCCTGGCCGGTGCCCAAGGCAACACCACGGCACGTATCTTCTGCCGTGAATTCCATGCTGAACTGGTCGCCATTGCCGGCCATTACAAGGTACTGGACGATGTTCCGGACACGCTGCGCGGCAAGGCCGTGCAGGTGTGGCTGGAGCAGGACCAGATCAAGATCGCGGCGCTGGACTGATCCGGCGCCCAACCATATGAATCAGGAGAAGTCCTTTGGCTGAAATCATCGTAGTCACTTCCGGCAAGGGCGGCGTGGGCAAGACCACCAGCAGCGCCAGCCTGGCATGCGGCCTGGCGCGGCGCGGCAAGAAGGTGGCGGTGATCGACTTCGACGTCGGCCTGCGCAACCTGGATCTGATCATGGGGTGCGAGCGCCGGGTGGTGTACGACTTCGTGAACGTGGTGCACGGCGAAGCGACGCTCAAGCAGTCGCTGATCAAAGACAAGCGCTTCGACAACCTGTACGTGCTGGCGGCCTCGCAGACGCGCGACAAGGATGCGCTGACCCAGGAAGGCGTGGGCAAGGTGCTGAAGGACCTGGCCGCGGACGGTTTCGAGTACATCATCTGCGACTCGCCGGCCGGTATCGAGAAGGGTGCGTTCCTGGCGATGTACTACGCCGACCGTGCGGTGGTGGTGGTGAACCCGGAAGTGTCGTCGGTACGCGACTCGGACCGGATCATCGGGCTGCTGGATTCGAAGACGCACAAGGCCGAATCGGGCCAGAACGTGCCTGCGTTCCTGTTGCTCACGCGCTACAGCCCGGCCCGGGTGGAAAGTGGCGAGATGCTGAGCATCACCGACGTTGAGGAAGTGCTGGGCCTGAAGGCCATTGGCGTGGTGCCCGAGTCGGGCGACGTGCTCAATGCGTCCAACAAGGGCGAGCCGGTGATCCTGGACCCCGAATCGGCGGCGGGCCAGGCCTATGAAGATGCGGTTGGCCGCATTCTTGGCGAAGAGCGTCCGATGCGCTTCACCACCGTGGAGAAGAAAGGCTTCTTCAGCAAGCTGTTCGGAGGGTAAGCATGGGACTGTTCGATTTCCTGAACCGGAAGAAGACGACGGCCGAAACGGCGAAGAACCGCCTGCAGATCATCATTGCGCAGGAGCGCAGCCATCGCGGTGGCCCAGATTACCTGCCGCTTCTGCAGCGTGAGCTGCTGGAAGTGATCAAGAAGTACGTGAACATCGACGCGGATGCGGTGAAGGTCGATCTGGTGAAGGACGGGGAGCACGATGTGCTCGATATTTCCGTCGCCTTGCCGGAAGGCCCGCAGCAGCCCTGAGCCTTGTCGCCCCTTCCGGTTGGGAGGGGCGGTTGAATGCATGCCATGACCACCGACGTTGCCAACGCCGATGTGCAGGTTACCTGCGTCGGCGATATCCACTTTGATGATGCCGTTGCCCTGCTGGCCGCGCACGACCTGCGGCTGCACCGGGTAACCGCGGCCGCGCCGATTCCAGGCAGTTACTGGGGCGAGCCGGAGGCGGGCATCATCGGCAGCGATGTGTACGTGCGCGACGACACGCCGGTGCATTCGATGCTGCACGAGGCCTGCCACCTGATCGTGCTGCCACCGGAGCGACGCGCGCTGGTGCACACCGACGCCACCGATTCGGTTCCCGAAGAAGACGCCACCTGCTACCTGCAGATCGTGCTGGCCGCGCAACTGCCAGGCGTGGGCAGCGACCGCCTGATGCTGGACATGGATGCGTGGGGGTATACGTATCGGTTGGGGTCCACGCGTGCGTGGTTCGAGCAGGATGCGGAAGATGCAAAAGCCTGGCTGGTCGAACGCGGCCTTCTTCCTGCGTAAATCCGCATGTGCGGTTAGTCCCGGGCGCGTGGCGACGCGCCAACCGTATAGGCGCCAAGGTGTTCACTCGGCGCGATTCGAGCAGGATGCGGAAGATGCACTTGCCTGGTTGATCGAAGACGGGTTGCTTCTGCCGTAGAGCCGACCGTTGGTCGGCTGTCGTGCACTGTGATGACACGTGAGGAGCAGCCGACCAACG